>TARA_R100001463_G_scaffold115112_1_pt1 | contig 10619 bp, 14 predicted proteins | sample TARA_R100001463 | Tara Oceans TARA_R100001463 (sample SAMEA2622242) | marine metagenome | biome: marine biome (ENVO:00000447); feature: deep chlorophyll maximum layer (ENVO:xxxxxxxx); material: "saline water (ENVO:00002010), including plankton (ENVO:xxxxxxxx)" | depth 40 m
AAGAATTGGAGACTTTCATCATACAGATACAGAGGACGATATAAATGGCTAATAGAAAAATACCTAGATTAGGATATAAAGGAGTTCCACCTATAACTGTAGGTACAGAAGCAGATATAGCTAGTGAGAATTTACAAGGTCCATACACATCAGAAGAATCTTACTCAATGAAAATGGCTAACTTTACTGATGGGCTTTCAGGACTTACCTCAGATTTAGCAGGTTTTGCTGCAAGTGAAGTTTTAACAGCTTTACCTTCCTCTACAGTTACTCAAAGATATATAAAGCCAAGTTCAAGTGCAAGTGCTTTCCAAATTAATTGTGTTGATGACATAACAGGATTAGGTAACATACCTTCAGGTGGACCTAGTTGGGTTACAGGTACTACAAACCTAAATATAGTAATGCGAGGTCAATTAAATACAACCTCTACAATGGTTATAAGTACAACAAATTTTGGTCATCTTATGGCTAGATTATTTGATGAGGCAGGTGGAAGTACCTCTCCTTTTATATATTGGGCAGTATTTAATACTTCCAATAATTTAGTTGGAGTAACAAGAACAAAATTTAGGAATGTTACATACAGTAATTGGGTTGCTCATCATACAGGAGATAACCCAACAAATGATGCAGAATGGTGGGAATGGGGAACAACTAATTTACCTAGTGGAACTGCCTTTACAGTTACTAGCGATACTACTAATCATGTAAGATCAATACCTTATAGGAATAATTATTCTGGCTACACCTCAAGTTCTTATGGACTGCATTACAAAAGAACAGGATCAGGATCTCACTATCCTTGGCACAATAGCAACAATCAAATAACTAGTAATGGTTATTTTTATGGAACAGGTAATAGTTTATCAGGAAATGGCTATATACATTATTTTTATATAGCAGAGAATTAATTATGAAAAATATAAAATTTTATGGATTTGTAAAAGTAGAGAATGGACATCTTCTTAATATAAACAATATAGTTGATAATGCTCTCCACACAGAAGATTTAACAATGTTTATGATTACTTGGACAGGGGACACACCTGAAATTTTGGATGGGTTACTAGAGATAGTTGTAGATACTGAAGAGCAAGCTAATCAAATATATAGAGGAGATTGGAATGGTTAATAGAAGATTTCCTAATTGGGGTTATAAAGGTAAACCACCTCGTACTTTGGGAACAGAGGGTGATGTTAGTAGTGAAACTTTGCAGGGTGTAAAAAATCACGAAGAAGCCTATATGTTTAAGATACATAATACTGCCGAATACCCTAGAGATAGTTTGCTTCAATATGTTGATAAAAGATACTACACAAGTGGATCGACTTGGGCTGATCAAAGTGGTAATAATTACAATATGACCATTAATGGTGCAGTAACTGAAAGTACGAGTTATGGTGGCACTACAGGAAGTTTTTATTTTGCTGGTAATCAAACATCTAAGTGGTTAAATATGGGAACTGCACTTAGAAACTTATCAAGTGCAAATGCTTGGAGTATGGTTTTTGTTTCTAGGGCTTCATTTGGAAGTGGATATGGTGTATCTATTGCACAAGATGGTAACGATAATCTACATATTATAGGTCCTTCTTCTTGGAAGAGCTATGTAAACCCTATCTCTAATAGTTCTAGTAGCTCAACATATCAAATGCTTGTTTATTATTACAATGGTACAAATGCAAAGCTTTATGAAAGCAGAAGTGGTGGAATAACACATAATGTTGGTGGTGTCCAAAATAATATTACAGGTACTACATATTTTGTATTAAATCAAGAACAAGATGGTAACTTAAGTGGTTTTTCATCTGGTCAATCTAGTGAGTGGTATATAAGTGCTTTTATGCTTTATGACAAAGTTTTAAGTTCTACAGAGATAACAGAGCTTCAATCATATTATGCAGGAAACTATCCAATAGCGACATAACACTATGCAAAACCATAATCGAGTCTGTTATAATGAGAAAAGATATATATATCGAGGGATAATTCATGGCTAATAGAAAACATTTAATTCGAGTTGTTACAACAGGTGGAGATACTACAGGTTTCTCTGAGTTTGTTGCAGGTTCCACAGATGGTGGACCTTTAGTTCCTAGTTTTACAACAACTCAAAGAGATGCAATATCTTCAGCAGCAACAGGAGAAGTTATATACAACTCATCAACCTCAAAACTCCAGGTATATAATGGTTCTAGTTGGGACTCATTAGAAGCAGGAGATGTTACAGGAGTAACTACTGATGCGTTATCAGGTTTATCTGGTGGTGTAGGATCAGGAGTTGCAGACTTAAACATTGATATTACAAGACTTGCAGATGGTACTTCTGTAGATATTGACGAAGATAATGACTTGGTTCTTGTCTATGATAACTCAGATACCACACTTAAAAAAATGAACCCTGTTCAACTCAACACTACTGAAGCGTTGACTTGGATGGGATTATAGGAGAGTAAATGGCAATATATACAGCAGCGGAACTGAATGCTAGTGAGACACTTGGTACTTCTGAAGCTGAAATTTTCAGTAACAGTAACAAAATAATTATCAAGCAACTCATATTGGCAAACTACACAGCTACTGATAGAACTGCACAAGTTAAGGTCGTACCTAGTGGTGGATCTACAGGAGATGAGCATATCATTTTTGGAGATATAACTGTGCAAGCTAACACAACTCAAGTCATTGACTTGGCTATGGTTGTTGCAGCTAATGCGTCTATCAGAGGTTTAGCTAGTGCAGCTAGTTCAATAAATGTACATATTTCTGGCGTAGAGGTTACCTAATGCCTGAGATCCAGATACCTGAACCAATCTTTTTAGAAAGACTTGGTGGGGAAGAAATATATGGTTTTGGACAAGATGGAGATGTAACAATCTCTTCTAATACTTCACTTACTCGTGACATGTATTACAACAACTTAACAATAAACTCAAGTTGTGATTTAGATACTAATGGTTATAAAGTCTTTGTTAAAGGTACATTAACTTTTACAGATGCTACTTCTCGTATAGGTAGATTTACAGGAAAAGCTAGTGATGGAACTCTAAAAGGTGGATCTGCAGCAGGTACTGACGCTACTGATACATTAGGAGGTAGGTCTGCAGGACAATTATATTTTGTTACAGAGTACAACTCAGGTACTAGCAAACTTAAATTAGATGGTACAGATCAGCCTACTCTTACAATGTATGTTGGAAACACCTATACCTTTGACCAAACATCACAATTTGCAATAGGACATAGAGTCAAGTTTTCAACTAACAGCGATAACTCAACAGCTTATACAACAGATGTTACAGAGTCAGGAACACTAGGAACTGACGCTAAAACAACTATAGCTATTACAGATAGCACTCCTTCTACTCTTTATTATTATGATGAAAGCCAAGCAAATGCAGGTGGAACTATCAACATTGTTTCAGAAGAGCCTAATAAATTCTTTTCAGGTTCTAATGAGTTTTACAACTTAACAACAGCACTAACAGGAGTTAAATTCGATGCAACCGCAGGACAGTATAAAGCTTTACAAGGTGGTTCAGGTGGTGGAGATGGTTCTGCTATTCATGCTGCTGGTGTAGGAGATGATGGTGGAGATTCAGGTTGGGGAGATTATCAAGTTGTAGGTGCCGATGGTGGTAAAGGAAACCCAGGCAATGCAGCTACTCCTGGAACAGGAGCTGTTGGAGGTGGAGTTGTTGTAGTAATTGCTAAAACAGTTTCAGGTAATGGAACGATCAGAGCAGATGGAGATGATGCTTCTGCTCCGACTCAAGGTACTGCAGGAACACCTGCTCCAAACGCTACTACTCCAGGTAATACAAATACACACCCTGGTAACAACTATTCTTATGGTGGTAACAACTACTCTTATGGTTACAGTTATGGGGGTAATAACTACTCATACCCTGGAAACAACTACTCATACCCTGGAAATACTAACGCTTCATATACTCACTATCACTATAACCATTATCACAACCCTTCTCCTCCAATTAATAACTATGTAAGCCCAGGGTTTTCACATCAACATTATCATTTACACCCAGGAAATACTAATGCAACAAACTATGGATCAAATAGTACAAACTATGGCTCTAACAATCCTAATTATGGAGCTAACTATGGTTCTAATAATCCAAACTATGGATCAAACCCTACTAACTATGGTTCAAATCCTAGCTCTGCACATCCAGGTGGTGCAGGAGGATATGCAGGTAGAGCTAAAGGTGGCTTCAATGCAGGTGGTGGAACTGTTATACTTGTTACAGGTACCAAACCTTTACCAGGTTCTTTGACAGTTGCAGCTGCTGCAGGTACTTCAGGTGCAGGAACAGCAACAGCAGGTACAGTCGTAACAGTTTACAATATCGCAGCTACAGATACAGATCCAGGAGCATAACATGGCAATAATAGAAATAGGCGTAACACCAACAGACTTTGAAACATTCGATGTAATTCCTGACAGTATCTATGGATCGGGAATGGATGGTAATGTAACTATCTCAACTAATACAACTCTCACTAGAGATATGTACTACAACAATTTAACAATAAATGATGACATACACTTAGATACAGCAGGATACAGAGTATTTGTAAGAAATTCATTAATGATGTCTAACACTAACTCAGAGCAAGCAACTTGTTCAATAGGTAGAAAAGGAGCTTCAAGTACAGCAGGAACTCTTAAAGGCGGTACTACAGGAAATGCTACAGACAGTGTAGGAGGAGCAGGAAATGGAACTACAGCTACCGCACCAACCGAAACACTTAATTATTTTAACCACCCTGATTTAGCAATAACAGGAGTAATAGTTCATGGTGGAGATTCAACACCTTCCCCTATTTTTGGAGGATCAGGAGATACTGTTAATGCAGGTGGAGGAATAGTCGTATTATGTGCAAGAAACATAAGTGGATATGGAACTGTTTATGCAACAGGAGAATCTACTACAGGTGGTGGAGCAATATTTTTAGTTAGCCAAGATATACCTTTAACAGGTTTAGCAACCGATGTCACAGGACATAGTAATGGCAATGTCAAAACCTTTAAGGTTTAACAATGGCTTCTGTAATCATCTACTACAGTAGAGAAGATGGCGACTATGATGACTACAATCTTTACTTAATACCAGGGATAAACAATTCAACAGGTTTATTGTTTCCTGACACAGATGTATCTGCGTATTACAGCGATTATCCAAGAGAAAAAAAATCTTTTACAGTAAGTGGATCACTTGGTTATGTGTCTATTGACACAAATACAGCACAAAAGTTTGCCTTCTACATTAAAAGAAAAGATGGCTATATGGATTATTCAGGAAAACTATGCTCTTGCACTACAGGAACTCCCAATTACGAGTGTTATCATTGTAAAATTGCAGGCGATGTATACAATGTAGATACTAGATTTGTTACTACCGCCTATGTAAAACCTAATGATCAGTATCTGTATATAAATTCGGATTTTCAAGACATACACCCTCAAAACCTAAATACACTAAACGATGGTTCAGAGTTTGGTTTGACTACCGATGTTGAAGTTTATCAAGACTACATTAATAAATTCGTTGTGAATATACCTCAAGAAGAGAACACATCTGAACAGTGGATCGAATATGGAGTTCCTCAATACGATGATTTAGTTCTGTTATACTTAGAGGGTAAGACTTACAATATAGGAGAAGATATGGACTTATCAATAGATAATGATGCATTAAATGTTGAAAAAGCTGATGCTTTAGTAATAGTAGACAAGCAAATAGCTAATGCTATATATCAAATAGGAGAGGTACCTGCGGACTTTGATGAGACTGCTTTCCTCGCGGATGTTGCTGGATACAAAGCAACAAAAGATGTTTCCTTAGCAGGAACAATAGACTATTTAAAAGCTAGATTAGACGCAAGAGCAAACTTAACATAAGCAGCTAGGAGGGCTTATGCGAAAAATATACTATGTCCCTAAGGGACAAGATATAAATGAATATCGTGATATATGGGAAAGTCACACATCTGAAATACACAACTCTATATCTGAAAATATAGAAGAATATATTAAAGATAAGGATGTTGCTCAGTGGGTTATCATACCTGAATTTCAATATGCAGAAGTACCCGAAATGATTAGTGACGAAGATTACTTTCAATATTACTTATATGATGATTTCTCTTTCTATGAAGATAATCCTCAATACAAAATGTATGTGTATCAGTTAAACCTAGATGTAAAAGATTTTACTCCTTTTGTTCAAGAAACACACAATATGCAATGGGAAAAAGTGTTGTGTAAGTTTTATACTGATCATATACAATTACCTGTTGGTTGGTATGAACTTCGCTTTGTAAAAGATAATAAAGAGATTGAAACTGCAAGAATAACTGTTTATAAAAAACATGACGATATTTCAGATGTCATTTCTAAAACAGGACAATAATGGAAAATCTTTGGAGAAATGTAAAACCTAAAGAAATAGTACCTGGTGTTTGGGCTTGGGAAAATTGCATAGATGTTCCTGATGGAATAATAGATTCTATGAATGCTGAAGTTGATGAGTGGAAAAGAGAAATTCAAGAAGATGGTAAGAAAGATGGTCAATATCAAACAGTAGTTGCTACAGGATACACAGGACCTGTAAGATTTTCTCCTGAAGATGATTTTAAAAAAAAGATAAATCACAAATATTTAATGCAGGTACAAAAGAATGTTCTGAACAAAATAGGTGTATATACAGAAATGTATCCTGATGTTAAAGAAGAAATTGGTTGGTTTGAAAGCTATCAATATATCTCATACAAACCACCTAAACACATGAAGTATCACAGCGATAATCATGCAGTAAGAAATCCAGACACAGGTTTTATGTATGTAACTCCTTACCTGCGAAGAATTACTTGCCTTACCTATCTTAATGATGACTTTGATGGTGGAGCCCTAGACTTTAGATATTGGAAAGACTATGGGCCTTATAAGCCACCTGCAGGAACTTTAGTTATTATGCCTAGTGGTTTTTTGTGGTCTCACGCAACAACACCTCTGCTAAATGGTAGAAAAGTAGCTTTCTTAGTTGCTGTCAACTCAGGTACTAATTACGATAATTGGATAGCCAATCAAGATAGAGAGATGTCTTCAGGAAGAGAGTTCATGTAATGATAACGATGGGATGTGTTGAAGTATTTGAAAATTGGATTACAGAAGAACAGGCTAAAAACTTTATTGCTTTATCAGAGGAGATTGATAAAGAACCACTAATGCCACATAGATTTGAACAAGCAGGAATAGGTAAAGATCAAGAAAATGGTGGAGATATTAGATCTAATAGATTAATGCCAATATCTAACATAGCACATGTACATGAGTCTTCAGGAGAATTTAGAACTGCTCTTCAAAATAATAAACAAGACCTTTACCTACAAATGAAGAATGCAAACACTTTATTGTCAGAAAAATTAGTAGCAAGTGTAAACGAGTACAGAGAACGATACGAGTTTGAGATTGGTTTTGATGAAGGCTTAACTCTTTTAAAGTATGAAAGTGGTCAATACTATAAGCCTCACTGTGATTACGCTTCTCATAATCCTAGGTATTTATCAGCTTTAATACTTTTAAACCCTAGTGAATACGAAGGTGGGGGAACCAAGTTTGTACACTTTGACGAAGAGATAAAACCCGATACACCAAGCTTAGTGTTATTTCCTTCAAACTATGCGTATTCACATACAGCACTCCCTGTTGAAAGTGGTACTAAATATGCAATAGTTACTTGGTTGGGACACATGATAGATTTTGATGGTATGCCTCCTATGTACCTACCTAATGGAGAAAATAAGTACGCAGAGGTAAGGTTTCATGGAGATGTATAACCTGCTAAAATAGAGGTATCATGGCTACAGTTACAATGACCAACTCATATTCCATACAATATGATGAATATGATCTAATAGAAAACAAAGTAATAGGCATACATTCTATGCTTAATCCTGCTGTTGAGTTCTATCTTAAAAACCTAACAGGTATAAGTAAAGCAGTAGTAGTTGGTGCAGGAATAGGGGTTTTTAGTAAGATATTAACTGAAGCAGGTGTAGAAAGTCACAATATAGAACCTAACTCAGAGAGATTCGGTATGCTTGAATCAAATGTTCCAGGTGGTATAAACATTAAAAAAGCTATAAGTGATAGTTCTTCATCAGGAACACTTAAATGGTTTTCAGCAACACCCTCAGGATCTAAACTTGATACTGATAATGGTTCACAAAGCGAATCTGTTGATGTAGTTACTTTAGATAGTTTGAATATATCAGATGTAGATTTAGTTGTCATTAATGTAAATGGAAAAGAAAAGAATGTATTAGATGGTGCAGCTACAACAATTCTTCCAGGAACTAAAATTATAGTTAAATGGAACACAGAAAAAAATGAAAACCTTGCAGATTTTAAAACTTGGCTACAAAATCAAAGCAAAAAGAAATATATCTTACATTGGGAAAGCGAAGATAACAGCATAACTAAAAAAGAAATAGGTGTAGATTATGATTGGGACACACTAGATGTTGTTATAGATGCGGATATTCTTATAGAGTAGTTATGAAAAGATGGGGCGGACAAAAGTATAAAAGATTGCTCGAAGTTAAAGAGCAAAATCTTAAATATCCAGAAATACAATTTTTAACAGGTCATCAAGAATATATAGATTTATGTCCACCTAAACCTGCTAGTGAATTTAAAGAACCTAATTGGTATAGAAACCTACAGCGTGAATGGACAGAAATGCGTAATGGTGTTGATTCTCAATACTATGACAAACATTGGAATAGCGTTCCTTACAGAGAAAACAGTCTAAAGAAATGTCCTACTGTATTCGATATTATGAATATGGGATACATTATACCTTTATGGGTTGATTTAAAAATAGACCATAGACCAAGTACAGGATTTAATTGGTACAATAAACACGCTTATGATGAAACAATAGAGGCAATAACATCACATGATCCAAAATCTATAGGATCTATGCCTATACCTGAAAACAGCTACTTTACATCATTAAAGTTTGGTAATCCATGGGATATAATAACTCCTCCAGGTTGGTCAGTTATGATTACTCAACCTTGGTATCACAGAAACTTAGAGATAGAGATATTACCAAGTATTGTGGAAACAGACAGTTATCATCAAATGAATATACCTTTTTTGTATCATGGTGTAGGAGAAAAAACTTTTAGACAAGGAATGCCTCTTATACAAGTGATTCCTTTTAAAAGAGAAGAGATACCTGATTATAAAGTTTCAACTAGAGACAAAGAAGATCAAATCTATTACAATAAAAGCAGAGCTGCTGAAAGAACAAAATTTCATGGCTGGTATAGGTGGCTTACTAAAATGAATAAAAAAAGATGGAAAGAGCAAGGAATAATATGAAAAAATGTCCAATACCTGATATAGGTAAGATATGGTCACAACCTCTAAAAACTACAAGAAGAACAGCACCTAAAGTTGTTTTTACAGTCGCAAAGCCTTTAAGTAGTGGAGGTATAGAATCTGAAAATAGCTTAGCTGATGTAGGCTTTAGAACACCTAATAAGTTCTTAAAAGCACCTAATGGTTGTGTTTCTACTCTTTATCAGAGAGAGAGACTTTACGAAGTTAAGTTTCCTTGGAGTAATGTAAAGATAGAGTTAAAAAAGAACAACTTTACTGATGAAATAAATAGATATGGTGGATATCAAGCACATGCTCATTATTCAGGAGCTGTGAAGCACATGGGACCTTTTACAGATTTTATATTAGAAGAAAAAGACGCATGGGGAAGTCCTGATGTTCCTGTTATGCAAATTGCTCTTCCTTTCATGCTTATAACAGACGATCCTGAAGTTTGGGTAGATGTTGTACCAACTGATAGGAATATAAGTAGAGCTATGCCTATTGCAACTGTTGGTGGTTTTATGCCAATCTATGGTTGGTCTCGTGGTTTATCTTGGGCTTTCGAATGGGTGGATACAAGTGTAGAGGAATTATATCTAAGTCACGATATGACAATGTTTAATCTTTTGTTCTCTAAACCTGTAAAGCTAGAGTATCAAGAATGGAATGAAGACTTTCAAAAACAGTGGAGGCAGATAGCTAATGTTTCTAAAAACAGAAGAGAAACTAATCAGCTTTATCCTACTGCTTTAGAAAGAAGACCTAAGAAAGTATTGAGGAACAAATGGTTTTCAAAGTAAAAACTCCAAATATAGAATTTATAACTCCTCACAAACCTTTATTGGAGATAGCTCCTCCTGTACCTGCAGGACAAATGTTACCTGATTGGTTTAAAAGTATGGGAACAGATATACCTGATTACCATGGACCTTTCCCAAGAGTAGGAGAATGGATAAAAGATTTTACAAGTCATACTATAAAGAAATGTCCTGCTGTTATTGATTTCTTAACTGAGGGTTATATGATACCTTTGTGGTCAGATATTCTAATCCAAAAAATTGACGATAGAATACATTGGGAAAATAATCAAACAGATGTAGGTACTATAGAGTTTCATAATTTTGAACAAGCACCAACTTATCCATTCAAAGAAAACGACCATAAACACCCTCTAAAGTTTATTAGTCCTTGGTG
>TARA_R100001463_G_scaffold3391_8_pt1 | contig 10612 bp, 9 predicted proteins | sample TARA_R100001463 | Tara Oceans TARA_R100001463 (sample SAMEA2622242) | marine metagenome | biome: marine biome (ENVO:00000447); feature: deep chlorophyll maximum layer (ENVO:xxxxxxxx); material: "saline water (ENVO:00002010), including plankton (ENVO:xxxxxxxx)" | depth 40 m
CTCTGTAACAATCTCTGTAAAAGAGGAAGAGTGGATGGACGTAGGTTCATGGGTGTATGAACACTTTGATGAAGTGTCAGGCATTAGCTTCCTACCATTCAGTGAGCATACATATAAGCAAGCACCTTACCAAGATTGTACTAAGGAAGAGTACGAAGAGATGAAAGCACAGATGCCAACATCAATTGATTGGTCAGCTTTGCAAGAGTTTGAGAAGGAAGATACTACATCAGGTGGCAGGGAGTTAGCTTGTACAGCAGGTGTCTGTGAAGTTGTTGACTTGACAGCAGCCTAGATATGTGGGAATACTGGTGTAAAGCAATGGGCAGCAAGGCATATGATGACAGTGCCAGAGCAAACAAGGTAGCTATACTGAGAACTGCTTGGGTTATTCTTCACGTGCTTGCTTGCCTAGCCATTATTCTGCACAATACGCAGAAGATGGGTTGGTGGTAAATGCTTGACGATACAGGACAGTTTACGTTACTGTGGTGGCAATGGTGGTTACTAGCAATGGTCACTATCAATACAGGATTAAATGTGATAGTATTCTTCAAACACAGGTTCAAGAAGAAGTGAGCAAGTTGGTATGGAAACAGGCAGAGGGGTGGATACAATATGACCCACCCCAAAGCCACCCGTGTTATCAAGAGTGGATGAAATTGAAAGAGAAGGAGAAAGAAAATGAACTTGAGACAAGTACTGATTGATGCAGCACGTTCACATTTTGCTGGACATATCAATAAACATATTGCTAATATAGAAGTGTTGTTAAATAATCCTGTAGGTATCGGTGAGCATCAAGACATACAGGAATCAATTGAGATTGAGTTAGGTCACATAGCTGACTATCATGATAAGTTAGAAATGCTAACTAAGTTTTTTATGCAGAAGAAAGGAGAAGAGGATAATGTTGAACGCACTGAAGAAGAGTAGAGTAGATGTGGATAGCTACACAAATAAAGTTCCAGTTAAAGAGGATGGAGATACTTGGTACTACAGCCCTAGTGGATACCGTCAACGTGTATCTACACATGCCGCTAAGAATAAGAACAGGATGTTCGTCAATGGTAAGTACATTCCTCAGACACATCCGTTACACAAGCCCGGCAGATACAAGTCATTAGATGATGCTTGGTCACATAACAAGATTGAATCTGTCAATGAGGGTGAGGTCTACGCAATCGGAAATAAAGCATGGCCTGAGTGGGTCAAGATTGGTAAGGCTGTTGACGCAGACGATAGATTAAATGGATACCAAACATCGTCACCGTTCCGTGATTACTTTGTGATTACAAAAATCAAGACAGACAATCGACATGAGGCGGAAAGAAAGATGCACAGATTGTTTGAGAGTAAATCACTAGAACGAAACAATGAATGGTTTAAGATAACATCTAGCCAGACAAAGGATTTGTTCGATGGATTTAGAACAGCAAGCTAAAGATTGGATAAAGGATAAATACAAAGACATGGAAATGAATGAGTACCAACGCAAGTCAATTGAGTTTGCTATCTATCCAGCCACGCACAGGATACTTTATCCTGCGCTTGGTTTGGCAGGTGAGGCAGGTGAGGTTGCTAACAAGGTAAAGAAGTTCATCAGAGATGGTGCAGACAAAGAGTCATTTGAGGTTAAGAAGATTGAGATAGCCTCAGAGATTGGTGATGTGTTGTGGTATTGTGCCGCATTGGCACATGACTTGGGCTACAATCTTTCTGATATTGCTGCTGAGAATTACACAAAGCTATCCGACAGGAATGCTAGAGGTAAGATAGGTGGTGACGGAGACAATCGTTAGACATAAAAAGAGGGGGCTTAATTGCCCCCTTTGTTTATTTACGTGAGGCTAACCCGCCCCTATTAAACTTCTGCGTTCCTATCAATAGTATTTTCTTTAGGTCAGTGTACCCCAATTCAGATAGGTCAACTGTACCATCAAAATATACATTTACACCAGAGTCACCTAACAGCTTTCGCTGTTTCTCTGTGACCTTCTCACCACCACCACCGTACACAACCTTGCGTATCAGTTCGTCTGGCACATTACGAAGTTGTCTCTTGCCTTTTTCTGTAGAACCTTGCATACTTTGCTGTTTTATTCTTTTCATCACTTCAGTTAGACCTGACATGTTCTTTGCCATCTCAGTATCACCCTGCCTTAATTCAGGCATACGGAATAAGACTTCGTTGAGGTCGCTATAGTCGTTCTCATCTAACAGCCCCTCAAGCAGGTCATCATATGTACCACGTGCGCCATACTGCTCTGTGTACTGACCAAGAGACTGTAGATTTTTCAAAGTTTCTTTTACTCTGTTATATATCTGTCTCTTTCCGGCAGGAGATTCAGGATATTGTACGTCAGTTAAAATCCTATCGGCTTTACCCATGATGTTATTTACCATATCCTGACCACGTTGAACCTTTGCAGCTAACTCAGGATTCTTTTCAAGAGCCTTGACATCTAGGTTTTCTGGCATGGCAATAGCTTCTTCACCCTCTAGGTGTATGCTCTTAGGTAATCTATAACCTATCTGCCCTTCTTCCAACTCAGGTAACTCTCTTACTGTCTTACCTTCATCATCTATTATTTGACCAGCACCCCTCTTGTATTCCATAGGGGTCATGTCTCTTGTCAATTCTGGTGGCAAGTCAGCATATACAACATTGCCTATGTCCATACCGCCAAAGCTAGGCTTCATAGCTACTAGCGAGTCACGAGAAGTTGATAGCATTTTCTTTTTTAGTTCAGAATGTTCTCCACCAGTTCTTCCAGCCATACCAACCTCAGACTCAAATGCATCGTATGGTTGAAAGCCCTCACGCTCTACTATATCTATGCGCTTTTCACCTAGCATGTCTGATGTAGCAGAAAGTTGCACAGATGTACCAAGAAGTTCTTCTTCTACTTCGTCATAATTTACTTTACCATCTAGTATATCCATAGAAGAAATAGGATTATCTTCGTCTAGCACTTGCATCGTGTCTTTATCAACAGCATATGCATTTAGCTTATCCCCTTCCTTTTTAAACATAAGGGGTATAGTATCTACCTCACCATCCATTGTTCCCACAGGTATCTGTATGTTACCGGGCTGGGCTTTGCTCACAAAATCGTCAGCGGAAATACCCCGTGACGCTATCAAACCAGACTCTTTGTCTGAAAATACTTTTCTTACAGGGTCTTTTAGGTACTGGTTGTTGTATTGTGTGCGAAGTTTCTGATAACGCAGCATAATTTCTTCACGTGGAAGACTCATAGTCTTTGCACCATGAAACACTTTAGGTGTAGGTCTGTTAGCTTGCTTTAGAAATGCTCTTCTTTCTGACGCTGGTAATTCTTTTGCTCTCTCTAACTGCTCTGCACGTTTGGGTGTAATCAGAGCATCTTGTGTCTGCTTACCTAATCTCTCTTTTGCAGTTTCTTTTACACCCTTCTTTACTACATCAGCTACTACACCCCCTGCTGGTATAAAACCTGCAACGGATAATGCAGCAAGACCACCGCCCAAGCCCATGTCAACGATGTCACCTTCTTCGTAACCTTGTTCTATTAGGTCACGTGCCATACGCATATCTTCTGGCAGTTCAGTGGCAGCTTTGATGTCACCAACTACAGGTGTAAAGTCAGCTATGGTTTCACCTACCATTGGTAAGTCAGCTAATGTTTCCTGCAGTGTCTGTGGTTCAGCCTGACGCATCTGCAAGAACTTTATATCTTCTTCCTCTGGTGACATTTCGTAGTCAGCAGCAGAGTCAATAATGTTAAATGCTTCAGACTCTTGTATATCTTTTTCTTTCATTACAAGTCTCCGCTTTTACCACCAAGTTCTTTTGCTCGTGATGCTGCCCACTGCATTACATTAACTTCCTTGCCGTTAATAACTATGGTTTTATCCTTGTCTTCTGATACGGATTTACCGCCAAAGTTTCTACGATACTCAGAGTTAATACGTGCTTGCAGTATTGAACTTGCTCTTTCAAAACTAAACTCATCGAACTCACTGTAAGGAAGACCTTTCGTATCAGCCTCACGTTCCATTCTAGTCTGCGCCATTTGTTTAGCTTCGGTAATTACTTTGCTGGCTTCACGTTTTAGTATATCTCTTTTCTCTTCATTGGATAAACGGTCATACTCATCACTTAGAATAAGCTGCTTCATGCGCTGCTCAAGATTTAAGTAGCCCTCATCACGTGACAACTCTTGACGTGTGTACAAATCATAAGTATCGTTTTGTTCACGCTTGTACAAATCATATGGTGTAAAGTTTAGCTTGGCTAATTCTGCAGTAAGAATATTTTTCTTACGCTTACCGAAACCAAAAATTTGTTTTTCCATAGGATTGACAGCAGACAAGTCACCAGTTTCAAAAGGAGACAGGGCAGCGGTGTCATATCCATTTAGAGGAAAGTCAGGCAGAGAACGAGTAGACCGTCTATAGATAATATCAAGAAAGTTATCACTGTCTCCATCTCGTGTTTCTGGTATTTTACGTGACTCTGGGTCAAACTGTCCATAAAAATCTTTTACAGTTGCAAGTGGCAATGTAAATGTGTTTGCAATATTGCCTAATGTCTCTGCAATTATCTTCTGACCTTTACCACTAGCAGCATCTTGATACAGTTTATCTATTGCATACAAACCAACACCAGCCCGAAATGTAGAACCAAGCAATGCTTGAGTAGTATCTCGTACATAATTGTGTATAGATGTAGGCATTGTACCACGCTGATAACGATACAACAAATCTGCAGCTAACATAAATGGAGCAAAAGGTCCGTAAACAGCACGCCCATCAATCACGTTACCCTGACCATCATCTATCTCGTACCAATAGTTTGTGTCGCCTTGCTTTTCTCTCCACTGATATGCAGCAAGAAGCATCAATGAACCTGTCATTTGCTTTGGCAATTTATCTTTTATATACTCTGTAGTTGTACGAGCAGGTAAGCGAGAACCCAACCTGTCTAGTGGCAGCATACCGATAAGAGGAGCGTGTTCGTACACAAACTTCAGTTGGTTTGCAACAAATCGTGGGAAAGGCATAAATGCTGACACAACAAAAGGAACTTCTTGGTGCGCTTTGATGACACCTCTCGCACCTTTACTAAACCAATCATCACCTTTCATAGACTTCTGGTATGTAAACTCTAGCGAGTCATCAATAGCACCCTTCAAGATATCGTCATCAATTTTACCAAAGTCACCTTTAGCAATGATGTCATTAATGTCAAGTCCTTCATCAGCAAGTCTACGCTTTAGTGATGCAGATATCATAGCTTGTTTAAACATGTTATCAGATGCAGTATTCAAGAAGTTGACCTTACGTCCAATAGTAGCTAGTGCTGTCTCACCTGATGTTCTTGCAGACAGGTCGGCTGCTTCTCTAAATAATTTAGCAGACTCTTCAGGAAAGTTTTCCGCAAACATCTGACGCACAACCTTGCCTTCATATGGATTAAGCATATATTTGACCATATCAAATGTACCGTCAAATGGGTTACGCAAATTTACTATGTTATCAAATGAACGTGTTGTTGCATCAGTAGCAATACGCATACCACCGTTAAGATTATTACGCATCGTAGTAGCAAGTTGAGATGTCATCAACCCTAAACGCAAACGGTCAAGGTCTTGTACATATTGTCTAGCCCTACTCAAGTCTTTAGCGTCTGCCGCAGATAGAGGTGATACACCTGCTCTGTGAAGAGAATCCAACTCTTCTATAAGTTTTTCTTGTGGTTGTCGTGTGGTTCTAGTCGCACCTAATGCTTTTTTAACTTGTGCCTGAGAACTAAGTGTTCTACCAGCATCGGATACTTCCGCTAAATATATCAAAGAAAACTGGTCAGATGTAAGATTATGCTCATCAAGTATCTTGTTTACATCAGCTAACTCAGGCAGCTTATCTTCATCAATAAGTCTGTGAATAGCTGTTGTTATTCTCTCACCTTTCTTTAGTTTTATTTTCTTTTTAACTCGTATAGCAGCAGCAGCAATGTTATTTGTTGTCTCCGCACCAATGGCAGATTCAAGAGAATCGCTAGGACTCAAATCTTTTTTTAGCCTTCTACCCTCTGCTACTTTTGTTGGGTCAAGTGCTTCTAATACATTACGTACTTCTTTTATCTCTTTGCTGCTTGCTTTAGCCAAAACCTCTGTTGTTTTTTCACTAGCTTGTGTAGCTTTTTCAGCTTGCTTTATTTTTGCACTTTCCAGCAACTCATTTGCTTTGCTGGCACGTTTAGCGTTTAACATACCTACTGGAAAATTAAGTATGCCAGCACCTGCTGCTGCACCCAATCCTGATACTAAAGCACGAGTGTTAGTAAACTCTTCTTCCACACCAGTTTGCACACGAATATCAGTTTGCGTAGCACCTGTAGCCGCACCCACTGCACCTTCAACTATAGCTGCTTTGCCAGCAGACTTTAATCCTTCATGTACAAGTTTCCGCACACCTAGCTTGGCTGCTTGTGTACCAGCTACGGATGCAGCTTTACCTGCACCACCAGTAACTAATCCTAAATACGTGGAAGGAGCAGAGATAATACCTTCTGCATAATCCCACATCATGCGTCCTGATACATCTTCGTTTACTTTGTCATATGCATCAATCAATCTACCAAAACGCTGCTTTCCTTCTAGGTCAGCGTTCTGTGCGTATTCAAGGTCACGAAGGGCAGTTACTTCGTTTACATCTTGAAAACGCATATGCTCCATAAAAGCATCATATACTTTATCAGGAGAAGCAGTTGGACTTAACCCTTCACGTTCACGCAAAAAAAGACTGGCATCCTCTAAAAACTCAGGGTCGGATGCCAGCGTTTCTTTATCTAGTTCTTCTATTTTATTGTACGCCTTTAGCATTAAATTTTGCTTTCTAGTTGATCTATTATTCTCTCTGCTTCTGCCGCAGCATCCGCTGGTGTCATAGATTTTTCTAGGTCTTTTATAATAGCATTTTTAGCTTGCTCTAATATCAATGCTTTATTTCTAACTGACACACCTTGTGCATCACGTATGGCTTGGGCTTGAATAGAACTAGAAGTCATGCCTCCATATACACCCATGCCAGCATTTGGAGGTTGTTGTACAGTCTGTGCTGAGTTTGGTTGCCCTGATTGTGTTGACGGTTGCATTGCATAGCCTTGACCTGTGGACCACTCTCTTAGTTGACCTTCAATTACAACCATATCTCCCGGTGTAAATTGATTGCGTCCAGTTTCCTCTGCCCTCTTAGCCATAAGTTCTGATACTTTTTCATCAACCTGTATACCTTTACTTTCAATGTCAGGTGTATACATAGTATCGCCTGTGACACTGTTTATACCTGCCTTTGTACCACCAGTAATAGCATAGCCATAGTTACGCATATATGTAGATGCAGAACTAAAACTTCTTGCGCCTGTTTCTGAACCACGAAGTGCTTGTTCTGCTCTGGCTTTTGCAACAGGGTTTGCCAAGAATAATTGACCGGATACAGGTGACTCTTCTATAGTAATATCATCAGTAGCCAATGCTCTTAACTCTGACATGTCCATACCAAAAGCAGTACTAAATGCTTCGGCACTTTTCTGTGCAACCTTGTCAAGATTCTGACCTAAGAAACCTCTCTTACCACCTGTTACATCTTGAATAGCATCTGCAACATCCATGCCACGGTTTATCTTACCCATAACGCTATTCAGTACTTGTTCTTTAGTTCTTCCTGTGTCTTTGTAGTCAGGAGAAAAACGAACAATATCTGATGCCTTTACAGTTTGTCCTTCACTACGCATAGTTTCAATATGACTAAGAACTTTTTCTACACCGCCTTCACGTGCGATAACTTCAATTTGGTCAGCCGTAAACCCATTGTTAGATAATGTGTCAAACTGCATTGACAGGTTTTTACGATTTGACTGTCTCTCTTTGTAATTAGCAATCCCTGTCTCAGTCCAAAACTTCATAGAAGCATCGACTATCTTCTGTGTATTTTCACGCTCTTCCTGCATGATTTCAGAAGCACGTTCAGCAGCACCAGCTATAAATGAAGCATTTAAAAAACCCATCTTATGTTCTCCTTGCCATCAAGCCTGTAGGCTGCGGTTCTTCTACTACCTCTGCTTCTTGTGCAGGTTCTTCTGTCATGCTTTCGCCTTTAGATTTAGCGGCTTCCATCATAGCTAGTGCTATCTCAGAATCGTCTGGTGTTTCCCTGTCAGTCTCATCACCCATAAGTTTATAGTTTACCTCTGCTGCTTTAGCCATTTGTTCAATAGCTTCTGCAAGAACAGGAGACACAAGCATACCTACATCCACACTGTGTACACCTTCCATGACACCGCCAAGTTGAATAGTATCAACTACAGTATCAATAGGCACACCCATTTCTAGCATATCCATAAGTCTACCAGCCATACGGTCACTGGTAAGACGAGGCATATAATATTGTATAGCCTGTTCTACAGTAGAATACTGAGGTGGATTTTGCCAAGGTCTATCACCTAATGGAGCAGTCAAAGACTGACCCGGAATAGGTGCGTCCATAGCCATAGGTGCTTGTTGCCCGTTAAGCATTTGTCTTCCTTATATTAAGAATTAAATCCTCAATGAATGTATCGTCTTGTTGTTTAACTTTTTCAGGTCTTTGGACAAGACTAATATCATTACTTTGTTTTTGCTGCGTATTTGTTTTAGTTTTTTCATACTCAGTTAAACGTCTTTTCATTCCATAGATAGCTTGTCTTGAACCTGTAGTAATAGTGTTAGACATTATTAACTCCATATACTCTTAAACAAATCAACAGCAAATCCACCTAGTGCTTTACTAGAATCATTTTTATTCTGCATTTTTTGTATATCCATACTAGAATCTGCAGATATCTTTGCTGCTGCTAACTGGTTCATTCTATCTGCTGCATTGTCGGCAGATGTCCATGCCCACTCCATTGTGTCAGCATAATAATTCCACAAGTTATTGTATGCTGTCTTACTAATATCAAGTATGGCATTAGCATTAAGTTCGTTAGCACGATTAACTGCAGCAGTATCAGCAGTAGCAATTTCTCTGCGCCATTGTGCATTACTCTGTGCAATTACCATTTGGTTCTGTGCATTAAACTGGTCACGTTGATTGAGCATCTCAGAGTTAAAACGCTCAATAGTATTTACTTGACCCGCATTAAACTGCGCTTGTGAATTTTGCTGTGCTGCATTAAACTGTGATGTCTGTTGCGACAGGTTAGCAAAGAACTGGTCTACTTGATTCTGGCTTGTAGCATTAAACTGACGTGCTGCGTTTTCTGCAGCTTGGTCATTAAACATTGACTGAACACGTTGTTGTGTTTTAAATATTTCTGTCTGTTGCTGATTAGATAGATTAGCCATATCAACTTGCAAGAAAGACTGTGCATTTTGTACAGCAGCTTGTTGTCTGTTATTTAGATTAGCTGTATCTAATTGCGATAGTGCAGCAGCTTCTGCCATTGTCAGTGCCTGTGTATTAGACAGGTTCTGCAAGTTCATTGTATTAGTAATACGTGAGTTCTCAAGAGCAACTTGCTGTTCAGCAGTAAAGTTCTGATTAGCTACATCAGCTACACGAGAAGCGTTCTGTACCTTTGCTTGGAATGTCTGGTCAAACTCTTGACCTAAAAACTTAGCACGTTGTTCTGCTGCAAGCATAGCAGATTGCTGACGGTTTGACAAGTTCTGCTGTTCAAATTGTGCAATAATACTTGCATCCGCCTGTGCAATTGGCAGTGATGCTTCCATAGCTGCTTGCACAATAGCCTGACCAGCAAGAGATGAAGCACCTAAACCACGTGCAGCCATCTGTGCATTAGCAGTACGCATAGCACCAGCAGCCCACGCAGGTGGGTTAGTACCACCAAACTGTGTCATCAAGTTAGCAAGCTGACCCTGTACTAATGCTTGCTGTGATGGCTGTGCTGATGCAGCAGCAGCCTGTGTCTGAGCAGTAGCCTGTGCAGCTTTAGTGGCATCTACACCTGTACCACTGATAAGTTCACCCTGTTGAATCTGCCTCTGTTGAGGATTGTTCATCAGAATGGCATTGCCCTGTGCAGCCTGTAGATTGCCCACAGACGAGGCTGTTTGCTGTGCAGCAGTTACCTGTGCGCGAGGGTCTTGAGGGTTAGCCTGTGCAGCCTGTGTAGCTTGCAATGCACTATTTACACCACTTGCTGCTTGCACAGCTTGCATTGTGTTTGCTTGCGTTTGCTGTGTTGGTGTAGCCTGTGCTGTCTGTGCTAGTGCTGCATTTACTACAGCCTGTTGACCTGTTAATGCACCTGTACCTGCAGCAAGTTCTTGTGAAGGGTCTGTTGGTATTCCCATAGCTACCGTTTCACCACCGACAGGAACACCGGGAGATGATATCATTTGCTGTGTATATTGAGATACGTCTTTAACTGGTGCAGTTTGCGTTTGCGTTGGGGCTGACGCACCTTGTACTGGTGCAGGGCCAGTTGCTTGCTGAACAGGATTAGAGCCACCTGCTACATTAACTGTACCTGCAGTAAATGGTGGGAAGCCAGATTGTGCAGGAGCAGAGGCAGGTGCAGGTGTACCACCCGGTGCAAACTTTTGCACAGAACCACCTT
>TARA_R100001463_G_scaffold55362_2_pt1 | contig 10603 bp, 12 predicted proteins | sample TARA_R100001463 | Tara Oceans TARA_R100001463 (sample SAMEA2622242) | marine metagenome | biome: marine biome (ENVO:00000447); feature: deep chlorophyll maximum layer (ENVO:xxxxxxxx); material: "saline water (ENVO:00002010), including plankton (ENVO:xxxxxxxx)" | depth 40 m
CCATAAATCTACCTTGAAATCTTCTTGCAGCTTTGACTGTAATGTAGCGTCTAACGTGTTGAGGTAAATCATTAAATTCTAATAGTAGTACCATATCTACATAATATGTTCCTGAAAAGGTTGTATAACTTCGTTTAATTTTGTCGTATAATCGGTTACCTCTTTGTGCTACATCAACATCTCTACTTTCCCCTACTGTGTCTATTCTTGCACAGTTGGTAGGTACTAATATTTCACCATTTACATTAGGTGTTATTGGGAAGTTAATTTCTGTATTAGAGTGTAACCCTTGGGATTGTATATCTATGGATGTTTCATTTAATATTGATTCGGCTAACGATACATCAACTAAGCTAGGGTCATCTAAACTAGATACAGGAGATTCACCAATAGCACTCAACATTATATTGACAGCTTCTATCTTTGTAGTAGGTGTTGTTGCCATGATTACTCCTTATGAATTTCTTGACCTGTTTGCACTCTTAGAGGCAATTCTCAGGTTATTAATACTGTTGTTTCTAGGGTTTCTGTCCTTATGGTCTACATCCTTACCCTGAACAGCTTTCTTTCCTCTTTTTTTAATTAGCAAAGCCCTAGCAGCATTCCTCTTAGCTCTATTCTTCTTTTGCTTTGGTTTGCTGTGATATTTGTCATACTCTGATTTGTAATTCCTAGACATTGCTAATTCCTAAAAAACTAAAAAAAAGCGTCAGCCCAGTTAAGGACTAACGCTCTAGAATTAAATTAAGCAGTCTGGATTTGAACTGCAGCTTCAGGTCTTAGTACTCCATGACCCATAGCGTATTTGGCAACCATTAGTGTGCCTTGTCTACGGATGTCGTACTCAGACTCAACAGCTAAGTCCATAAGTTTGACTGTTCCCACAGCAGAAGTGTGGGCAATGATTGCAACAGTGTTTGAAGCATCAACGACTTGTGCTCCACCTGCACCACCTGCATCAACACCAGTACCAGTTACATTGGAAGTTGGGAGATGTGATGTTTTGATGAGGTTGATACCTGCCAACTGAGGGATTGTACCATCAGCAATAGAACCTCTACCTGAGAAGTCTACATTTATTGCGTTGGTAGCATTAGCAAGAAGGTAATACTGAGCAGGTTTTAGGAAGCAGAATCTTCCTTCGGATGGAACGTATGCATCATCAAGATTTTCTGCAGCCGTAAAGATTGAAGAAATTAGTGATGTAGCATTTGTGTCAGCATCAGCGTCAGTAATGATTGTACCTGCAGCGTATCCTGAGTCACCTACGTTAGCAGATGCAGCAGCAGCTTGAACCATTGTTTGTAGTACGTGCTTGTCCATTTGGAAAGCTAGTGCTCTACCCATTTCTGAGGAATATACAGAACGTACATCGTAGTGATTTTTTGCCTCTTGTATATTTGCAATGAAGTGGTTTGAGATTAGAAGGTCATTGATTGTGATGACTTTCTCTGCGTGATTTAGTGCAGTACCTGTAATCTCATTTCCTGGGGTATGGTATGAAGCAGAACTTCTACCCATAACTGGAAACTGAGCAGATTTTCCATTAGCAATGGTACGAACCATATGCTTATCTGCAGTTACAGTTGCTTGCTCGAAACTGGAAAGGACTTCTCCACTGAATACTTTGAGAAACAGAGCATCAGCAGTACCTGTGTTGTTGACCTTACCAATATCGGAGATAGTTGCGTTAGACATAATTGTCTCCTTAGTTAAAGTTTAAAATATTGGTGTTTCCTGTTAAAATTTCGTGCAAGGGTATTCACCTCAGTGAGCCTAACTTTCAATATAAGTTGGGAAACGAAAGCATCCTGAATAGGATGACTACAATTTACTTCGAGATAGTTTCTTCTGAACTGATTCTCGAAAGGCAGGGTCTTTTTGATATTCTGGATTTGCCATGTCTTTGGTCACTTGCCTCCATGATTGGTAGGCTTCAACAGAAGCTGAAGCTTTACCTGATACTAAATTAGGTTCTACTCCACCATTTGTTCTGTACCTTGACATCATTCCATCAATAGCAAGCCTTGCCTCAGATTGATTTTTAGATGTGACGGACTTATTAAAAGCGTCTATTTCGCTTTCGGATAGATTTTCAGATGCCCACTGGGACATTTCTTGATAAGTATCTTCTCCTCCTGCAAATTCATATATTTCCTTGAGGTACTGTTCACCTAGTGATTTCTGTCCCTCAATGTAAGAGTCAACCATCGCTTTAGGTATTCCCTTACTTTCCATCTCCTTATATGTCTCTTCAGACAGTGTATTATTTTGATTAAACTCTGATTGTATTTTATCAAAGTCTAATCCTGCGTTTTCGACTGTTTGCCTAGCATCTTCAGTAGATACTTCTTCAGTAGACTCATTAGCGTCATTATCATTTTGATTAGATTCCTGACGAGATTGAGTAAACTTTTTCTCCAATTCTGAATATGCTTTAGAAAGGTCTTCAGGAGACTTAAACTTTTCTGGAAGCCATTCAGGACGTTCTCCATTATTAGATACACTTGATTCAGTATTTTCCTCAACTGGTTTTTCACTTCCTGTAACATTCCCTTCCATTTGTACTTGTTCAACCATCCGACTTAGTACCCTTTTGGATTAAGTTTCCATTGGCATCTATATACTTCACACCAATTTCAGCTTTATCTCCACCTTCCCACTTTGGGTAGGAGGGTTCTTTTACTTTTTTGGTTTCTTTGGTTTCTGATATTTTTTTGTCATTTTCCATTACTCACCTATTGTGCTTGTTGGTTTCCTTTAACAACTTCTTTCATCACAGCAGGTGCAGCACTTTGTATAGTTTGTTGTGCCATTTGAGCCTGTTGAGCTTCTTGCTGTTGTTGAAGTTCAGCTTGAAGTTGTTCTTCAGTCTTAATTAAACCTACAGTATCAATTCCATGACCAGTAGCTAGTCGTGCTACTAAGTCACCAAAATCAATTCTTTGTATGGTTTCTGGGCTGACGTTTGCTAGTTGAACTAAATCTAAAATATATGTTCTTAGCTTTTGTAAGTCATTACCTCTACCCAAAGCTTCTACTCCAGTAACAATAACTGGCGTAACTGTGCCTTTTGGTAATTTAGGTATTTTCTGTGCAGACTGCATTCTATCCATTAGTATATTCACTAAAGGTAGTTGCAGTTCTTGAGATAGAATAGAGTAAACACCACCTAGTGCTGACTCTAATTCCTGTGCCATATAACGTATCTCTTCAGCAGTAACACGTTCTGCTTGTCTTTGTATGGCTGTGTTAAGAAGAAAAGCAAACGCTAATCTTTCTTCTATTCGTTGGACTGTTTCTAAGACTACCCTCATATCAGGGTATTTTTCTGTTTGTAGTACTCTTACATCTTCTGGTTGTCCTAGTATTACATCACCATTCTTAGATTGAGCTAAATCTCTACGCTTTACTGAAGCATTAGGACGTACTAGAAATACTAACTTTGCAGAAGCTGCTGCAGATGACACTAAGGCTTCCATAAGCCCCTCTAAACTTTTTAAGTCACCTAAGTATTCTTCTACAAATGAACGTCCATAATCTTCGTTGTCAAGATGCACCATCCTTAGTGCAACCCAAGGAAGTAAATTATTTTTATATCTACCCTCTGAGTCAGGAACTATTTGTCCTTCTACTTCTTGATAAGCATAATAGTAATCTTTATTTTCTTTATATACTTTGGTATAAATCTTTATGTCTTTTTCTGAACTATAATCAATGCCATCTATACCCTCTGGCAATGTTTTAGGAGAGACAACTTCTTCTACAATAACTTCTAATAGTTCTCCTGATGGGTCACGCTTAACTACATAACTAGATAAAGGGAAAACTCTTAGTCCACCTTTCTTAGGGAGGTGAATAAGTACGTTACCACCTACAATAAGGTGCTTTAGTGCTTCAAATACATATACTCGCAGTGCTCTGTTTTCTATCTCACCCATCACTTCACGTTCAATGAGTGCCAAGCCCTGCTCTATTTCTGCTCTTAGCTGTCCTTCTCCGTCTAATTCAGACTTTGTTTTGGTGTCCATTGCTAATCTGAAGAATGGACTGTTGGGAGGAAATAACAATAACATTAGTTTAGAAGCTAAATTGTTTACCCCTCTAGCTCCTATACTTTGGAAAGGCTGATATAAATCTGTAGCTGAACTAAAACCTTCTGGTGTAATCAAAGCAGGTAGAGTTAATTCAGAACATTCTCTAGCTCTGTCTAAGTATATTTCCCTGTCAGTAGCAAGTTTGCTATATCGCTTTGCACAGGAAATATTTTCATGCATATCTTAATCCTAACTGGCTATATTAACCCCTGTTCCACCTGTCATACCTCCAACAGATGATTGGGTAGGTGCAGTACGTTTAACTCTAAGTTTATCAATACCTTTCATCGCACCTCTTTGGTATTGATTGGATACCAACAGTGGGTTATTAGAATCATCTTCCATAGCTGCTATCTTTTCTTCAAAAGTTGTCTTTTGTTTATCAGCCATTTCTTGTTGCTTTTTCATTGATGCTTTAAAGTCACCTTCTGCTTTACTAGCTTGGTCATCAGCATACTTTTTTGCTACAGCACCTGTGGTAACTGTAGCTATAATTGCTGCTGTAATTGGGTCACACATTATTCTTCCTCATCATTAGGGTTTTCAGTCCTACGTTTGAGTTCTAACAACCAGTTAACTACTGACCTTTGACCTGCTCTAAACCATACCTCTCTATCAGACCATTCTAACTTGGCTGATTCATCTAGGAATATATTGTCTAGTATTTCAATTAGCTGAACTACGTTTGTAGGTAAACTTATTACTTCTATGTTATTGTCTGACATTTTAAGTCCTCTTATATGCACCCAATTATTCGCATTCTTTCTGTCCTGTTTCAGGATTTATGTAACACGCTTCGGCTTTTTCTTTTTCTTCTTTTACTTCGTTTAATATTCCATACCTTTTTCCATCGGCACGGAAGGTAGTAATCCCCTTGCATCCTGATTTCCAAGCATCATAGTATAAGGTTTTAAATTCATCGTAAGTTACATCAGAACCTACATTACAAGTCTTAGAAACTGCACTGTCTATATACTTAGAAGTAAGTGCTAAAACATTTAAATGGTCTTGTGCAGATATTTCATTTGCAGTCCTACCATGTACACCCATTGTGTAGGCATAATCCTCAACTCTCTGTACCTCATGTCCATCAAACTGTTGTATAGTCCTGTCGTAGTACAAAGAGAATGGTGGCTCTATACCTGAAGAAACATTATCGGCAGTCAATGAGATTGTCCCTGTAGGAGCAATAGAGGTCAGATGTGAGTTTCTGATACCCTGCTTCTCAATCATTTCCTGCACCCACTCACTCAAGGTAGAAACAAACTCCCCCTTCATGTACTGGTATTGGTCATACAATGGGAAAGACCCTTTCTCTGACGCTAAGTCTGATGAGGCTGCATAAGAATAATCTCTCAGTGTCTGAAGTACTTCTTCTGTAAATGTCATAAACTCTGGAGAGGCATAGGGCTTACCACACATTTCTGCAGCATTAGCTAGACCTGTAATACCAAGTCCCATCCTACGCTTGTTCTTTGCTTCCTGTTCCTGCTCTGGTAGAGGATAAATGGTTCTGTCTATGACATTATCCATTGCCCTGACCACTGTGTAGATGTCACCAGTAAACAAACCATAGTTGAATTTTTTGTCTGCTACATATTTGGTCAGATTAAATGACCCAAGCAGGCAAGCACCGAATGGAGGTAGAGGCTGTTCACCACATGGATTGGTAGCCTCTATGGTTTCACAGTAGTAGAGGTTGTTCTTCTTGTTGATGGTATCAATGAATAAAACCCCAGGTTCTGCCCAGTCCCATGTGCTCCTCATAATCATGTCCCAAAGAGCTACAGGGTCTACTTCTTTGTAAACCTTACCTTCATATTTCAAGGGAAAAGGTGTCTTCTTTTCTAGGCATTCCATAAACTCATCAGTAACCCCTACAGAGATGTTGAAGCCTGTGAGAGATGAACCATCGTTCTTTGCAGTAATGAACTGCTCAATGTCAGGATGGTCAACCCTCAAGACTCCCATCTGTGCTCCTCTCCTGTGACCAGAAGAAGCTATGGTCTGACAGATAGAGTCATAGATATTCATGAAGGACACTGCCCCTGAAGCTCGACTGTCGAGAGACTTGATTCGGTCACCTCTAGGTCTGAGCCTACTGAAGTCGTATCCGATACCTCCACCTCTCCTCATGGTTTCTGCAGCCTGTGTAGCTCTTCCCATAATGGAGTCCATAGAGTCATCAATAACCCCTGAGACAAAACAGTTGTAGGCAGTTGTTTGTCTAGCTGCTCCCATAGCATTCTGCACCCTACCTGCAGGAAGAAACCTCATGCTTCTGAGAGCATCTTTAAAATCCTCAAAGTGTATAGGTGTGTCTTTTAGTGAACTGGCTATTCTTACAATTTTACTATAGAAGTCCTCACCTGTTTGTCTGTATTTCTGTGAGTCTATTTCCTCAGAAATTGGTAAAGTCATTCCATAGTTCATAGTGAGTTCTCCTGTTCATATTTAATTAAAAAATCTATATACTGTCTTGCTTTCTTTAAGTCAGCTATTCCGTTCTTGTCTCTCCATCTCATTACATACTTAATTACATTTCCTTCACAAAAATCCAACTGGTTCTGCATAATAAATGTGATGGGTTCTATCGCCCATTTGTTGTAGTGTTGAGGGTCAACTCCATCTATATAATCTTTCACTTCTTCATCATTCATTTTGCACTCCATAGTATCGGTTTCTTGTTAACATCATCCCAATCACTAGACCTTAGTATTCTAGCTAGTCTAGCTTGTGTAAGGGCTTCTTCTTCTGTGTAACCTGCTTTTATGTAAGCAGTAATTACACTGTCCCATGTAGGTATTTTTAGTATCTCAGTAGCTCTCTTAGCCCCTACACCTTTTAGTCCACCATATCCATCAGTAGAGTCACCAACTAATGTCTGGTATAAATGGTTATAGTCAGCTTCTTTTTTGCTTATAGTAAGAAGCTCACCACTTCTCCACAGGAAGCAGGGTATAGTCATTAAGTCCTTATCTTCTGAAACGATAATGGCTTCTTTGCCATACTTATCAGAAGTGGCAAGAATACCTAGAACATCATCAGCTTCTAGACCTGACCATTGTTCTGATGGGTACTCTTCCTGTATCCATTCTTTTAATGGCTTATAACAGATAGGTTTTCTCTTACCCTTCCTGCTTGCCTTGTATTCTGGATAGATACTTTTTCTAAAGTTATCCTTGTCACTGAAACAGAAAACTAAATCTTCTGTACCAGTCATTTCTTGAAGGTTTTCAAGATATTGTAGGATTAACTGTTTTGCTTCTTTTGCATCTGACCATAGTGACCAAACGTCATCTCCCCAATCGACTTCATGTTCTACAGTAGAGGAGTATTGATATAGAACAATGTCACCATCTATAAGTAACGTGTTAGGCATTAGTTCCTCCAGTGGATAGTTGTTTATATAATTTTAGAGTGTCAGTGGAGAACAACTTAGATAGATTTACCAAATACATTTTTGATGCATAGTTATCACCTCCGTTTACCACTCTGTGCTTGTCTAGTTTTTCTACAATTTTTTTAAGATTTTTAGTAGAAAATACTAAGGTACAGTAAACATCATCATCGACAGCTAAATTATGAAACCAATAGTCTGACTCTGTAGCATTAATGCCAGATGGTTTACCATAGCTTTCAAATTCTATTGCAATGTTTCCTGTAGAAGTCCACATCCCACGCTCAGTTTTTACTTCAATCTTTTTATCTTGAAGCATTTCTGCAATCTTATCTTCATGCATCTGTCCGTAGGCTAAATCTAAATCAAATTTCTTTCTATTATTTTTAGTGGGTTTCAGCCCAGTTGTTTCCGACTTTGTATTCTCCAGTGAGTTCACATCGAACTCTGAAGAAATGTCCTGCCCTACCGATACTTTGTACTGCGAGTTTTCCGACATTGGCTTCCATGCCTCCCTTTACTTCAAGTTGAATTTCATCATGTACCCAAGAGACAAGTTTACAGTGTTCATGTAGATTAGTTTCATACAGTGACTTGTTAAATTCTCTTATCCATTGTTTACAAATTAATGCACCTGCAGATTGCAGGAGTGTATTTAGGGCTGCATACTCTGCCCTCACTCGTACTCGTCTTCCATCCAGACCAATCAAATAACCTTTCTTTGAGGCTGTCTGTACATCTTCAATTAAAGTATTTAAGGCAGGTAAGGATTTAAGGAAACGCTTCTTTAGTACTGCACCTTCCTTTGCTCCTTTACCAATTATACTTCCTATCTTTTCTGCTCCTGCTCCGTAGAGGAAGCCATAGATGAAGGTCTTAGCCTGAGAACGGCTTGGTAGGTTTGCAGCTTCCTGATTGGCAGTATGGACATCTCCATTAACCACAGTCTCTGCATATGCACCTCCATCATATCTAGCCATGTAGTGAGCCAGACATCTAAGCTCTAAGCCTGAGACATCAACCCCTACAAGCTTGTTCCCTTGTGAGACTGTGAAGAGTTGTCTACAGGCTTTCCCATAAGGAACTCCCACAGCAGGGACTTGTGCCACATTAGGAAAGGCATGAGTGGCTCTACCAGTAACAGCCCCATTAGTGTTAACACTTCCATGTATCCGTCCATTCTTTTCCACCTTTAGCCATGCTTGGTTGCCATCACCTAGCTGCCCCAAGCGTTTGATTAATGTGTAGTACTCCACCAACAGTTTCGCTTCTGGGTACTGCAGTTTTGACAATACTTCTTCATCCACCTTGGGCTTGCCATCGTTAGTAAAGTCTTTAGGCTTCCATCCTCTAATGGTCTTTAGTCTGTTAGCAACATGGTCACGACTGGCAGGATTGAACTCCATAAGTTTGACCTTATGAGTAGGAACACCCTTCTCGTAACCAAACTTCTTGGAGTTAACTTTCGGAGTGAACGGAGTTTTTACTTCCCAGTCTGGAAACACAGACCTCAGTTCCTTTTCTATCTCAAGCTTCCTAGCTGAAAGTTTAGCGTAGAGAAGCCCTGCAGATTTCTTGTCGAAAGCAAAACCATTTACCTCTTGTTGATAAATAATCTCAGCTATGTCGTGCTCCAACTCTATGGATTTCTCAGAATAATTTCTTTCTAAAATTTTTTGCCATAAAGTATTTGTTACCTCACAGTCCTGAAAGCAATACGTCATCATTTCATCAGAGTACTCCTCCCACCCTGCATCGTAGTCATCCTTGTAGTTTCCTATTCGGTGACCCCATGCTCTGAGGCTGTGAGAACCTATAAGTTTTGTAGGAAAGTAGTTGAAATTTTTCCTATTGAAATCACTTTGCTTTATGTCTGCCCAAATAAGTCGAGTGCAAACAAGTGTATCTCTTACTAGTCCTTTAGGTTCAAACTTCCCTAACTTCTGTAACACTGGAATGTCATACTTGATGATGTTGTGTCCAACAATAAGTTCAGCCTCTTCAAGTTTAGGTACAGCTTCAGACCAGACACCATTACCTGTGTATCCAGTAATCTCTCCTGTATCTATGTTCTTCAGTGCCAAACAGTGAACTTTAGTAACATCATCAAGCAGTCCATCAGTCTCTATATCAAAGACATATCTGTTCATGTATAACTTTCCTTTAATATTTTCCCATATCACATATTAAGTCCGTTAAACTAGGGGCTTCGTAGTTCTTACCCTTCATGACTTTTCCCTGCTCATTCTTTACAGGTTTGCCATCTTCAAGTTTGCTCATGTTGGAGTTGTGAATCCTGTTGAATGCAGGTTCTATTGGTAAACCAAATGTCACTACAAAACCTGAAACAACGTACTGCAGGTCACAAAGCTCCTTGAGTATCTGATTTTTAGTAACAAAAGAAACAGAGCCTTTGTTTTCCAACTCCTCTGTGGCAATCTTCACTTCATCCTTTAGCTCTTTCATCTCTTCTTCGATAAGAGCCATTCGCAACCTTAGAAGGTCTGCTGAAAAGTCCACATTGATGTCCTGTCCCATAGCTTTTTGAAACTCATACACTTTGTCTTCGTTTGTTTTATATCTCATATGCATTAAAACTCCTCTAATGGTTGCTCGTTGAAATCTGGATTACACTCATGCAATCGACTTGTCAGTGGATTGTATTGGACATGACTACATATGCCTGTCTCTCCACTAAATCGGTTCTTCAGTATTCTGACCTGAGTTCTGTTGGCTTCGTCACCTTGTTGATTTCTTTCTAAGCCAATCACCATGTCAGACAGTTGGGCAATAGCGTGACTGCCCCTGAGTTGTGACAGTGACGTTACTGCTCCCTCCTCATGACCTTTGTTTCCATCAGGTCTTTTCAGGTGTGATACCAGTATCAAGCCTACACCAGTTTCTTGAACTAGAGTTCTGAGAGAAGTCATAGCGTTGTCTATAAGTCTTCTTTCATCACCATCCCCAAGACCAGAAACCACAATGGAAATATGGTCAAGAATAATCCAAGAACACTCTTCTCCTTGAGAAAGGTAACGTATTCTGGAGAGCAGATTGTCGAGAGAAGTGCTGCCAAAGCTATCGTAGAAAAATACCCTGCCGTTAC
>TARA_R100001463_G_scaffold3810_5_pt1 | contig 10522 bp, 17 predicted proteins | sample TARA_R100001463 | Tara Oceans TARA_R100001463 (sample SAMEA2622242) | marine metagenome | biome: marine biome (ENVO:00000447); feature: deep chlorophyll maximum layer (ENVO:xxxxxxxx); material: "saline water (ENVO:00002010), including plankton (ENVO:xxxxxxxx)" | depth 40 m
ATCCTTTGGTTCTCACGAAAATGGTGACTCGTTCTGCATCATTGGTTCTCTCTGTTCTAGTGACTCGTTCTCTCTTTGTGGTTCTCTCTACGTCCGTGACTCTAAATAGAGATTATGCAGCAATTGTATTTGGTACTGGTATCTGGTGTGCGTGTCCCATATGTGCAATGGGATACGGGAATGGGGGTGCAGACTTGTAGTGGTTTCTGTAAGCAATATCATGCCAATGTGAAAGGAACAACTTCACAGCGTAACGCTTTGCTCTTGCGTGGATATGACCAGCGGGTAACTTACCTACACTATAAGACTTGTAAGCTTCAGTAGTTTTTCCTACGCGCTTAGCTCCCTCATCAGCTTGGGATTTATACATAAGCTTCTCATTGTTAGCCGACTCCCAAATCTTACGTTCATCAAATATTTTTCCGTAGAAATCGGAATCATTATTCTTAACTTTCACAAAGCACTCGCCCATCTTCCAGCATAGTGTCTTGAGGTTAGCGTTCCAAGGGCGCTTCTCTCCTTTGTTCCATTTACATGTTGGGTCTTGCCCAGCGTAGCGCCATATGTGTCCAACAGTAGGGGCTTGCTTAATGTCTATGTAAGCAAGAAGTCCAGCGGATATCACCGGGCCAATACCCATTATTCCTAGAGACCACTGACCAACAGGATGACCAAGAGCGTACTTATGTAACGCCTTTTTAATGTTGTCCTCAAGCTGGATATTAATATCCTCAATCCAACTCATCACATGTGAAGGCTCATCGCCTTCTTTCAATCCCCTCACTTGTGCAGAGGAGCGAATCCTCGCGTCTTGCATTTGGTAATAGGTGTCCACCAAGAACCTAGCTTGGTTGTCTGTCATTTCAGAACTCGCTGTAAGCAAGTCCTTAGTTAACTTTAGTTTAACTTTATTTTCATTTGTGTTTTTCATTTGTCTATTTATTTATTGGTACTGCACTATAGGCTTACGCCCGGAAATCATTTGGTTAATCCTGTACTCATCTATAAATGGATACAGCATGCTCAAATGATTTAATATTTTAACGCACTGTTTTTGTGTTATGTAATCTCCTTGATCAACGATTCCATTAAACACATTAGGGTTCCAGAATCGTTCCTTGTATAGCAAGGGAGAGTTAACAAACTCATTGTCTCTTGGGTTAATTAATATTGTAATAAAACAATGCCTCTCTCCCCATTTAATAAGATCAGCTTCAGTCTTTCTTATTATCTCAGGATGAGCTTCATGGTGAACAATGAACTGTTGTGTTGGTGCTATAATATATGGAATTATTTCTGTAAAAATATTAGCAACTTGGTAGTCAAGAGTATGAATATATCTTGCGGTTCTGTAGGTTAGGTCTTCAGAATAACCCGGCTGCCTATAGTTGGTTCCTTGTATCTTCACCCAATAAGTTGTTGGTATTTCGTCACTCATTTGTTTTTGGTTTATCTTCAACCCATTTCCATGTGGGTTTTTTGTTTGCTTGCTTAGCCTCAAATCTCTTGAGTCCCTCCTCTACTTCTTCTTTAATCCCGCTAATTTCACTCATAGGTAGCGCATCGCTCACCTCGTAGTCGTAGTTATTTGGTTGTTGTCTCATTATCTTTTTCAGTTAAAGGCCATTTACCATCGAACTCAAAAGAGCCAAGCTCTTCCCAGTTGTTTCCTCTGAGTTGCCTCAAGTATGTGATAGTACCGGGAGAACCCCTGAAGCAGTCCATGTTTTTTATATCTTCAATCGCAACGCGATTGGTTCCTTCATAAACTGTTTTCAGTTTAACGTGAGTTGCATGTTTAGGTTTATTCATGGGTTTCTAACTAATACTTGTTGGTTGTGTATGCTTCCTGTTCCGTACCTTGTTGATAACTCAGGTACTTCACTCTTCATTACAATTGACTGAGACTCCTTGAACTTGTAGGTGAACGTGCCATTTGCATTCTTACTGATGTAGAAGTATTTCAGTACAGGCTCGGTCTTAAACCACCTCCCAGACTTAGTGCTTTCGGTACACACCCTAATAGCAATGTCTTCTTTGTTAGCAGTGTGGTCAGATATATACTTGTTTGACTCAATCACAGAGAGAACAAACTGATAAACCCCAATAGGGATAAGCACCTCATCATTCCATGACCGCATGGTATACTTGTCATAGAATTCGTGTACCTCGTTAACGCTAATACCAAAGAGATCATTTAGCTGCTCGTCATTCCACCCGTCACAGTCAGCGCACACTTCAATAAAACCTTTAAGGCTATGAAAGAAGGGGCAGTTCTTAGACACTATCTTGTAATTCAAGCTGAGAACATTCCTCTTCTTGTTCTTGCTTCGTGTTGTTTTGCTCATTGATTTGTTCGATTATATTTTTAATAGAATGAGTCCAGTAAGGATGACCTTCACTCTCAGCCTTTATTAAGAACTCTTGGAACGTGCTACATTTTAGAGAATCTTTTTCTCTTTGTGTTAGTTTAATAACATACTCCTCTGGCATTACAATATCCTCATCCACTCATTGCAATCCAGCACAGTTTCAGCTTCATGCCTTGGCTCAAGTATATATCCTACTCCTTGGCACTTCATCTCAATTGATTCAGCTTTCCTTACGGTTGACACAACCCTGTACATATACTGTTCATGTTTGTGCTGATGGAAAGAACATTTCTTAACCAGCCTCATGCTAGGGCAGAGGTTTGATTTCCCGAAAATCTCAACATCTTCTAACACGCTACTATATATTTGATCACACAAGTCGTTAAGCCACTTGCGAGTTGTAACAGTAGGCCAGCCAGCTAACGTGCCATACAGTTTTTCACCATCCCATCTTGCAATGGTGTTACCATGTAGCTTTAGCCCATAATCTTTATCATTTAATAAAGTTGACATAAGTGTTCCTACTTTTTTCTGACGCTTCTCAACGAAAGCGGTTACTGCTTCTGTTCTTTTCATGCTTGTTTAATTTCTTTCTTAATTATATTGGCTACTTGTCTAACAATATTGGAATACTTTTCCCTACTAACAGCACCGTCCTTAAATGTAAAACGTATTTCCATTTCTTCTTTAGTTATTCCTTTGCCTTCACTGGATGCCCAACCATCATCCACCTCAACAAATCCTTGCACAGATTCTCCAAGAGAATCATGGTAGTACCAACTACTGGTGTGGTGGTGGTTGTGTTCTGGATTGAACCCTTGCATCCACATATCCCTATTCTTTAATGATTCTTTTATCTTATCTACGCTTTCAATTCGTTGATTAGTATAAGGAATAAGCGTATCTATAAATGCCTTATAGATATCAAGCTCCCTTTCTATTCTTTTAATTAATTTCTCAGGAGAACTTAGAAGAGCTAAAGGTATTTTATGTGTTTGGTTCCTTATCCATTTCCTAATAGTGACAGAACTTAATAACTTCTGAGCATCCGACATCTCATGTTCATGTGAAGTTTGATACCAATCGGTTGGTCTTAAACTTCTAGTTGCACCCATGTGGTCAATGAATAATGGCCATTCATACCCTAAGGACAACTCTTCTACCTCTTCATTGTAGTTAAGAAACAAGCAGTGATTACCTATGATTGGCTCACCGAACTCATCCCAATAGAATCCTATTGAAGATGCTCTATCACTAGAAGAAACCTCAGTCCTCTCAGGCTCTATACCGCGAACAGAAAGGAGCATTGATAGCTCGTTGCATAGCTCGTTTGCAACTTTCGCAAACGCATTATCGTTCGCTGTCCCGTTGAATTTTGATATATAATTGTTCATGCTTTTGTTTTGTTTAAGTTAATATCTGGCCCAGTTATACATTCACATACACCTCTTCATAACTGTACCCTCGTTGCGGCATGTTGATATCTAACGGCCTGTATGGATTAACTGCAACAAACTTGGTAACTATTCCGCTATCAGTACAGTTCTTCCAATCCCATTCCATGTCAGTTATGCACACCGCCCAATCAAACTTGTATTTGTTTTCCTTAGCGTACTTTAATACTGGCTCCATATCAGTGCCTCCCCGTCCGTACCATTTACGAGGCACTCGTAATGGCAAGTCGCTTCGGCTGAACTCTCGTATGGATTCCTCATGTATGTCAGTGTCGCACTGCACCATTGTTATCTTGGTGTGAGGGAACTCTTGAATGATCTTGTTCATCTGAACAAACGCCTCGTCACACTCTGCATTGCCCATAGACCCAGAGGTGTCAACCATGATAAGACCGTGACTCCTACCCTTGGTTTCATTCTTAGGGAAGATGATACCTCCAGATGAGTAACGCTTGTTAACTCTCTTATGGTTACGCCCACCCGGAGCATACTGAACTAACAACCTCTTCAACCATGACACATCATTGATTGCCTTTCGTGTAAGCATGTCCTCAAGGAAATCCAACTCATTGCCAAAGCCATGACCTTGAGACTTCATAAGAACCACTGCTTCGGATACTGTTTCTTGGTACTCATTCTCCGCAACATCAGCGCCCTCTTCACACATGGTTGCAGAGTCCTCGACACGGCCAACAATCTTGCCCTCATCGCCAAGGTAATCTTTAAGTCGTTCGCTTAATGACTTAGTGGTACTGGGTTGTGATGCGGAGTCATTGCCACTAGAGCTTCCAGAATTTGAACTTGAACTGCCGCTCTCGCCCTTGCCAGAGTCTTGGTCTTGACCTTTGGAGTCTTCAGACTCATTCGGATCTCCGTTATTATCACCCTTGCCTTTACCCTCATCGTCGTCAGGCTTTCCATCATCGCATGGCTTACCACCCGGAGGAGGAGGGGGTTCGTGAAGCTCCATCTCTAACTCATGGTAGTACCACTCAGTTGACTTGTTCTCTGGCAACTTTGTGAACTTCCCTTCACGGGGTAGCAGTATCCCAATATCATTCACTAATTCATGCCACACTCCTAACTGTTTGATGTAAGGGACGAAGTGACTGTTCATTGCCAAGTCTGCTGCAACATTCCATAAGTCTGGATTGCGATCTTCTCTTCTCAGATGATGAGCAAACAGTAGATGCCCAGCTTCATGGAGTATTACAAACTTGTTTGCGTTGACTGACAGATTGTTTGCGAACTCAGGGTTATACCTCAGAGTCTTACCATCAGTACACATTGTTTCTACTGAAGGGTCAGGTATGACTTGCCACTTAGCCACAAACGGAACACCTATTGGATGAGATGTATATATGTAGTCGTGTCCAATATTAACTTTAGACTTGGCTGTTTTGAGTAAGCCTTCCCACTCCTCTTCAGTTATGTTGTTGATTGCTTCTGTTACTTTGTTCATTGTGTGTTATTGATATATGGTTACAGTTCGATTGATTGAAGAACCTCGGTCACATCTTCGGACGCTTTGATTACTTCCTTTCTTTTCTTAGGGTTCTCTTTTAACTCTTTCATATTGTCCTTGCCTTGGAATCGAGAAAATACTTCTGTTAATGAGTCGGCTGCTTTGTTCAGAGACTCATCATCAGTTAGGTTGATCTGCTTAATGACTTTGCCAACCTCGACTACATTATCGATAACGCTGTCAGATATCCTAACCTTAGTAGGTTTGTCACCTTTCTTTTTAGCGTCACTAAACTTAGCCTTCCCTGTATCGTAATGCTTTAGCCTTGATACAGTATCAGCAAGCACACTCTTAACCCTTTCAAGCGTTTCTGTTTGTGCTTCTTTAAGCTTTGTCTCATTGCGCTTTTGCATCTGCTCTTGAACTTCCTTCATTAGTCCAGCAGGGCCGCTGATCTTCACATCCTTAGGATCTTTTATCTCGTCCACTTCAATGATGAAGTCAAATTGAGTAGCGAACTCTTCTTTCTCAGGGAATCTAACATCTTCCCACAAGTCACCAGCACGACGTTGACTGTCAGCTTTGATCTCTTCATACCTATCATTAACTATGGTATTTACTGCATCATCAAACTTTAGCTTCAGCTCTTCAAGCTCACGGGATAGGTCAGGGTAGAACTCTGTCTTGCATATACGCCATCCATGATCATCCCATGTACTTGTGAAGAACTTAATCTTCTGCCTAGCTTGAGTTGCAATCTCTTGAACGGCTGACAAGTCTTTCTTTGTGAACTTACGAATGTGACTGTCTATTGATTCAGCGTCAGCTTTGAACGTGTTCGCTGCCTCTTGAGCTGCCCGTACAATCAATTGCTTGGAGCCGGGTAGCTTGATGCCAATCTTAACCAGCATGCAGTTCTCATTGAACCGCTTTAGTATTACGTTGTCTTTGGTTACTAATCTCATAATCATATATTGTTATTGGGTTATATCTGGGCCAGTTATTACTTACTTTGCAGTGACCTATACTCTTTCTCCCATGCCTTGTACTCAGGTGTCGCCGCAACCTTTAGCTTAGCTTCAGATGCTCTACGAAAGAACGTAGCTTGCTGCTCCTCAGGCCATCGCCCTATATATCTGCATGCAGCTTTGGTTTTGCTCATGTCTTCAGACTTACCTTTAGGTTTGATGTCTTGCACTAACGCCACACCAGTAGCGTAGTAAACGCCAGCGTCCTTAGGTAATTTTGTTTGAAGAGGTGAATCGTAGATGTCATCAGGTTGAGGACACTCAGTACACATTTTGCGATATGCCATCATGCTACGGCCAACCACTTGCCCTACTGTTCCGTACACAAGGCAGTTCATAACAGATGGGCTAGTTGCCCAGTCAGTGCCAATCTTATAACAAGATTCAATCAAGTCATGCGCCCACTCCAATGTCCTAAACGTAGGCTCAGCACGTTCAACGAATGTGAACGGATCTCCTTGTATCTCTTCCTTGCGGAATCCCACATAAGATGACAACCAAGGAGCCATGCCTTTGTTGTTTGCGTACTCTTGGAATCCTTTGATGGATGAGTCCAATGTTGGGTCAATGTAAATGTGAGTCATCCTAGTAGCTGCTGCGCCAGTGATAGGCGTAGTGCCAGAGTCAGACTCACCGTTGCCAGCGGCACATATAAGGACGTTATCCTCTAGCTCATGCCCATTAACCTTACGGTCTAGTAGTATCTGAAGAGCCACGTTCATAACCTCGACCATGCTCCTATCAAACTCATCAAGGAAGAGAATAGCTCTCTTGTACTTAGGTTTGATGTGCTTGCCTTTGTCATCGTATCTTTTCCAAGGAATCGTGTCGTGATTAATAAGCCACTGAACACATCGGTTCACTTGATCTGCTACAGGGAGTCCAGCCAAGTCGGGCGGCTCCTTATCTGATGTTCGGAAGTCGTACAGAGTTGCGCTCATACTCTCTGCGAGTTGAGCAATCATCTGAGACTTACCGCATCCGTACTTTCCCCATACAATGAAGGGGCGTTTGTTCTGAAAGCAAACTGCTGCTGCTCTCTTAGCTGTAGCGATATCAACTGTCATCGCTTCTAGTGCTGTTTGTTTTGCCATAATATTTTGTGTGTATTTTATTATTACTTATCGGGGTAGCATGGTTACGAGCTACTCCATTCGTACATCAACAAAGAGTATTGCATATTGAATAACACATGTCAATAACTATTTATATGTGTTAATATACGAATGGAATAGCTAGAGTTAACACCCTAGCTTGTATCCCTGTATTAGTATGGGGTTATATCTGGCCCAGTTATAAGTGCCAGCCAAGTTTCAATCGTTGCAAGTCGTCGAGCTTCTCGATCACATCAAGGTCTTGTACTGGATCTAGCTTCACCTCAACATTTTGAGCCATTGGTATAGGTCTAGGTATGCCTCCTAACTCATGCAGTATTTTATGTATATCTTCATTGAAGAGAGCATGTTTGAGTGATCTAGCTTGCGACCTCTTACCTGACACAAACTGCACACTGTGAGACTTATCCTTAAAACAAACATTGAGCTTGAATAATCTCGGCATACTTTGGTTGATACCTTTCTGTTTGCAGATGTAATTTATCATTGCTCTTGGCAAGGTGGACACATAAAAGGATCGGACATCCTCTGTCCCATCCTTGTTTATTCTTGTGAGCGTCACTCTTGATTTTGGGTTTAGCACTTTCTTCCCGTTAAAGGTTTGGCTATCGCCAACAACATTGTATGTTATCGCCTTACCATTGTGCGCTTCAGGCCAAACAAAGTTTACTGATAGTGTGAATGCTAATTCTTCAGCCAACTTTAACTGTAACTTAATCTTTTTAAGGATGTTCTTGTTCTTTGTGTTAACCTTGCAGTACTTGTCGTAATCAATATCTGGCCCAGTTATTGTTCGCGATCCAATAGGTGTTTTCATTTATTCCTTTCTGTTTTGTACGTTAAGACAATAGCCTTGAAGAAAGCTTTGTCACTATTCACTGGCACAGCCCAGCTTACTGGTTCATTTGTTTCCCTTGCGTAATGGATATAAAAATCCCCGCCATTATCAGTTGCCAATGTCCATTCATTAAGGTTATCGCTAACTAATAATGCGACAGCCCTTCCTGTAGGGTAATTAGAAACCGTGATTAGTATCTCTTTGTCGCTAGGCTTGACCAATAATTCAGGTTCTGCTTTAGCGTAGCCGCATAACGATAGTGCAATAACTATTGCTAACCTACTCATATTATTCAAAGCTCCCAACTCCTTCTTGTTCTTCCCATTTGTATGACCATTCGCCTTGCTGCTTTAGCTTTTCCAAAACCTCTTCATGTTCATACGGGCATTGTTCTTCCGTAAGTCTGTGCCTTGCGTTGTCTCCAAATGCTAACTCATACACCTCGTCTATGAATTCTTGATCTGTCATTTTATTTTGTTTTACTGTTTCAATGATTACTTTGTGTCCGTGTGGCATATTATTTCCTTTCTATTTATCTGGCCCAGTTATTAGCTTGAGACTGCATTGGCAAAGTCTTGTGCCTCCTTGTACTTATCCTTAGGCACAACCCATATACACCTAGCTCCGTACTTGTCCTTGAGTACATCCTTAACATCAAACGTGTCCCCCTTAATTGGAGTCCACTTCTTCATGTCTGTAGGATCAGGCATCAAAGCCATAGCATCAGCATGGCTCTCAGGAGGAGAGTAATAACCCTTCTTCTCCCTACCGTCTGACGTAAAGGAACAGAACTCGCATCCCAATTCCTTGAGATCCTCTTTTATCTCCTTGGTTCCAGCCCAAGCAACGAACAACCAACCCTCTGGTGCTGATTTTGGTTTACCGTAATAGCGACTCATAATATCTGGCCCAGTTATTAAAGGTTAGGAAGTAAAGCATCTAGTGATGCCCCGCCCTTGGCCAATGCCAAAGATCCCCATTCTCTATTGAAACTCGTCACAGCCTTGCGATTCTGCCATGCCTTGACGTTTCTGCTTATAACAGCCCGACCGTTATTCACGGGTAGACTCCGCTTGTTTGTGTTTGCACTTGTCATAATGCTTGATGGTTACAGAGGGGAAACCCTCCCTAGTACAGCGTCACATGACGACATACTAGGGAAGGTGCAGTACTAAGACTGCACTCCTTTCGATTATTGTTATTGCCATAGCTTCACCCCACTAATCGTATCTGATAACAGATAAGCAGTGAGCATAAAGCTAATGGCTGAGTACATTATTATTGTGAGCATAGCCCACCCTATTGTTTTTAGTATCTTCATATCTGGCCCAGTTATTAATTAGTTAACACAACAGAAGGCATCTCTCCTAATATATCCTCAGCAAACCTAATCACATCTTCTTTTGCTATGTAGGTTTTACCACCCCATCCAGATTCACCCATGAATTTTGGAGACATGGCGTAGACTTTTAGTTCTAATGCCATACTGTATGCTGATTCCAATTCAGCTCGAAGCTCGGCATTGTCCTCTTGTAGCCTGTTAATATAGTTCATAATATCTGGCCCAGTTATTATCCTTGACCGCACCCAACACCGCATCCAAGCCTACCCATGACTGGTGTATCACTTTCGTAATGATGGCTCATGCCGCCAGCCTTTCCCCATCCTCCGCAATTAGGGCATGCTGCTGCTGGGAGATTACCTTTGTACTTGTATCCCTTTTCATTTATTGCGCGTACCTTTTGCAACTTTTTGAATTTCTTTTCCAATTCTTTTTTATCTAGTTTCATTTTGTGTGTATGGTTACAGGAGAAACGATTCTCCTTTTTAATATCTGGCCCAATTATTGAGTAGATACTAAAAAGGAAAATCGCTCCGAAGAGCGATGTCCTGTACTGAGATATTATTATCTCGTTATATCTGGCCCAGATATTAAGCAGCTTCTTTTAGTTCAACTACGTTTTCTGGAGCATCCTTAGCAGCTTTGCGAGCGGCATCAATTTGACGTTGAGCGGCGCGTAGAGTCTTGGAAGCTTCCGCATCATCTGAGCAAAGGCTACGAGCATATTTCATCAACGCTTGAACTTTGTCCTTATTTTTTGTTGATCCCTTTTTCTTTCCCTTTGTAGATTTGCCGTAATTTTCTTGCCAAGTCGGAGCGACTAAATCACGGGCGCGTGATTCACTATACCCACAATCTACGACCCATTGAATAATGGTCTCTCTTGAAACTTCATGGATCTCAATTGC
>TARA_R100001463_G_scaffold6744_3_pt1 | contig 10520 bp, 3 predicted proteins | sample TARA_R100001463 | Tara Oceans TARA_R100001463 (sample SAMEA2622242) | marine metagenome | biome: marine biome (ENVO:00000447); feature: deep chlorophyll maximum layer (ENVO:xxxxxxxx); material: "saline water (ENVO:00002010), including plankton (ENVO:xxxxxxxx)" | depth 40 m
TTACGAGTGGAAAGATGAATAAAGATCTTGATGAGCGTTTAGTTCAGCAAGGTGAATATAGAGATGCAATGAACATCCAAGTTAGGACTACAACTGGAGACGGTGATGGAGTTGGTGATGCTGGTGTTGTGCAAAACTTACAAGGTAATGTTAGTGTAGGTGGGGCGACTGGAGAGCTACCTATTGATACTAGTTTTACTGACACTGATTTTACCTGTGTTGGTTCTATAAAGCGGGAAAAAACTGACTCTGCTTATTTCTTTTTTACATCCGACAGATTTATAGAAGCTGATTACTCTTCAACAACTGAGGTAGTAAAAATTGACACTATAATAGAGCACAACGTTTCAACTGGTTTAAATACTCCAGTGATTGTAGATAGGTGGGGATTACAAACTCCTATAGCTAATGTATGGAGTTCTACGCCAACTGGTACTATAACAACAATTAGTGTTGTGTCTACTCTTCCAGCAAAAATAAGGGAAGGCATGACCATTGAATTTACTGCAGCAAATCCTAATATCTTTGCTACAGTTAAAATAAAAAAGATAGATGGTAATACAATACATTTATACGATCAAATAAATACTGCAGATACCTCATGGAGTAGTTTTACTCATGCTAGGTTTACTCATCCAAGAGCTTTAAGCTTCGATAAAAAACAACTCATAAATGGAATTAACATAATAGATAATTTATTATTTTGGACAGACAGTATTACTGAACCAAAGAAAATAAATATAGATAGATGTAAAGAAGGTACTAATCCTAATGGCACGTCACATACTAAATTATTTATAACAAACCCTAATACAGAGATACTGGAAGATGCTGGATCATTAGAATTAACCGGTTTAAATAGTGATTTACTAGAAGAACACATTACAGTTTTAAGACCAGCTCCTAAAACCCCACCAACAATACACGCAGAACTTAGAGATGATGCGGAGTTGTCTTTTGCTGTAGAAGATTACTACATAACTACTGAAGATGGTGATGGTACTGATACGCTTACGAGTCTATGGGACATTCAAGGTGATGTAGAAGAAATGGTTGGTACTACAGCTTTTATAGGTTCAACAACTGACGATACTGGTACTACATATGATTACGGTTTACCAATACCTGATTTAATTCAAATACCTTTTCAAATTGGAGATACCTTTGTGGTATCACAAGAGGACGTAGAAGAAGGTTTTACTCCAGTAATTTTTAAAGTTAAATTTTTAGGATACTATGAAGGATATCCTACTCCATCACCAATTGACGTACCAACAAGTTTAATAAAAGTAGAAATAATAAAAGCACCTAATTACTTGCCGGATAATAGTATGCATCATTGGTCTTTTAAGTACGTTGATAACGAGGATTCTAAATTTGAATTAAAATTTCCAAGATTTGGTTATAGATATAAATACGAAGATGGGGAATATTCTGCGTTTTCTCCTTGGTCTGAACTAGCTTTTGATCCTGGTTTATTTGATTACGATCCAGTAAAGGGTTATAATTTAGGCATGGTTAATACTATAAAAAAAATAACTATAAAAGATTTTATACCGTATTTTACGGATAGAGCTTTAGACATAACTGATATTGAAATACTTTACAAATCAACAGAATCACCAACTGTTTACACGATAAAAAGTGTTAAGAAGATAAGAGATGGTGAATGGGAGTTATTTACACCTAATGGCATTTTAGATCCTAACAATACTACTCAAGGAGGTGAACTAAATTTTTTAGATAATTTAGGAACTGGTGCTCTAGAAATAAAATCAGAAATAATACATAGAGCTATACCTTCAAATCAAACTTTAAGAACTTTTGACAACGTGCCTAGATTTGCTTTAGCACAAGAGATCACTGGTAGTAGAATACTATATGGTAATTTTGTTCAAGGATTTGATATAAAATATCCAGTTGGATTAAATCAAGATGTGGTTAGTGAGACAGTTAGTGATCAACCTAAGAGATCAGTTAAAACAATTAGGGATTATAAAGTTGGTATGGTATTTGGAGATGCGTATGGTAGAGAAACGCCTGTTATTGCATCAAACAAAATAAACGTAGGGGTTAGCGCTTTTGGCACTGACGAATATTTTGCTGCAACAGATGAGTTACAGGTTCCTAAGGAACTTTGTGCACAAGCTAATAAATTATCTGTTAAACAGATATGGGACAAACCAGGTTTACCAGGTGGGGACCCATCTTCAATGGAATGGATGGAGTACGTGAAATACTACGTTAAAGAAACTAGTAATGAATATTACAATTTAGTGTTAGATAGATGGTATCCAGCAAGGAAAGAAAATAATATATGGTTATCCTTTCCATCAGCTGATAGAAATAAGGTTGATCTTGAAACTTATTTATATTTAAAGAAGGCGCATGGAAGTGGGGATGCTATACTAGACAAAGCTAGATATAAAATAATAGATATAAAAGCTGAAGCGCCTGACTTCATAAAAACGGAATCAAGAGATATAGGGTTAGTAGATATAACAGGAAATCCTACTGAGACGGGTTCACCTATTGGAGCTGCTGATCCTCAACTAAACGAACCTTTTCTCTTAACTTCACCTACTAATACTAGAATAGAAGTACCTAATGAACAGTGGCAAGGGTTTTTAAACTTATATGGAGAAAATAGAAAAGGACAGCTTTTTGTAAGAGTAGTGGGTAGAACAGAGAATCCAGCTTCAGGTGCGGTGTTTAATCAAATAACAAGTGGTGATTATAAAAAAGTAACACATCATTATGTGAAACCAGACGCAGCCATTGAAAATGAAGTAGGTGTGGTAACATATGATAGTTCATTTCTAGGATCCGCTGATATGGTAGATAGATTTGCTGCCGCTGATTACCCTATAGATGGTAACTGTGCTAATCAATGTTTGAAATATTATTTTGAATTTAAGGAAGATGTAGTAGAAAATAAGCCAGAGTTTGATGGTAGGTTTTTTGTTCTTATAGAAAAAGATGAGACAACGGAAGAGATGATAGAGTTGACTACTACAAATGTAAATACATTCGATGAGATAGATTTAATTACAATAAATTATGTAGACTCTCAACAGTATAATCCGGCATTACAGGGCCCTTTCTCTATGGGAGGTGATATGAGTCCGCTGCAAACCATTTATGGTGGTAGTGGCTTAATGACTGATTTTGTTACTGGAGAAATAGATGATGTGAACGTTACCTACACGGATCCCACTAATCCTTGGGAATGGTGGGGATGGGGAATCTTTTCAACCACGGTACCGCACGGTGCGCACACTTTTGAAAATACAAGTCCAGTAAATTACGACTCTAGACAGGTCAACTTTTTTGCTTTGGGTTGTAGTCATATTAAGTATGGCGGTGATAACCAAGACCCAGTTTCAGCTGGAGGTATTAATTATGATAACCCTGACTGCGACGATTGTAGCATGGGGATAGTGGGTACAGTTAATTATGCACAAGTTACAGCGTCATTTTGGAAGAGATATAAAAGGTTTCATAGATTTGATGAGGAAGGTTATGGAAACATGGGGCCAGATGGTAATAATTTAGCGAACGAACATATGGTATTTTTAGATGGGGCAAGGGCAAATCAACTTCATCTTCAAGAGTATGGAACTGATATAAACGTAGTTGGAGAACAAGGTACTTCGTCTGTATATAGCGACTGGGCATATGGCGCTGTAAGTAATGACTCAATTGATGAAAATGGGGAAATAGGTGAAGCGACAGGAATTTCTGTATTCAATTATAAGCCAACAGCTTTAGATCAAGGTCATGCTGACTCGGGTTTAGGTAGAATGATGTTGAGTAAAGTAGGTAATTGGGGTGCTGACTCTGGTAATGCTACCGCTGGGGCTATATGGAATTATTTTGCGGGACCATCTGCTAGTGGAACTTATTTCTCATTTAAAGATGACGAATCTAACGATGGTGAACCTTATGTTTACAAAGTTGTAACAGTTCACCCATATGATTCTAATACTACGTTTCCAGTTCAAACATCAATGCCTGGAAAAAGTAGAAATTTTGGGTTTTTAAACAAACTTGATGATAATGCGAATCCTTTTTCTGACAATGGCTATGGCACTTCTGATGCTAGTGGTTGTACGGATACAGTGTCAAGAAGTCAGAAGTTTGGCCCTGATCAGTTTCTCCAATACAGCGAAGAGGGTGGTGGTGCAGGAGTATTTAATGAAGAGTGGGGAGTAGATGGTGTTAAATTTGCTGGGGAGAACAGAAGATGTATGGATATAAATTTAAACATAATCCCTTGTTGGAAGAATTTAGATTATTATTTTAGTCCTAGTTCAGAATTTGGTGAGGATTCTAACTTTATAAGAGTGGGTATAGCTGCAAATAATAATGGTGGTAGTGACTTAGATATAATAGCTGGTGACACGTGTAACCATAGGTACCATAGAATATGTGGTCATTGCAGAAGCGATGAAGGTGGCACGTTTAGTAATGGTAAGGTATGTAAAAGAGAATCTATAAGATTTGAATTTAGAAGAGTAGACATAGGATCTGGAGAAGTTAGTAATACTGGTATTATTCCAGAAGAGTTTGATCCTAGAGGTCATGCTAAGCATGATGGTACGCATGGTGGTATAAAAATATCAATATTAAAACCTGGCATTATAACTGGTGGTAAAGAAATAGAAGTTGAAGAAGACAGAGCGGTTTGGGAGACAGAGCCAAAAGAAGACGTAGGTTTAGACTTATACTATGAGGCTACACACGCGTTACCTATGCAGTTAAGAGAAGGTAATACTTTATCCTATGCGCCTTTTAAATCTAGAGTTTTTATTGAAAGAACAAATCCTTTAACCGGTGCTACAGTAATAGATGACTTATACATTCACCCAACAGCGGGCACTTTGTATAGAGATGTAATGGTAGGTGGCGCTGAGTACTTAGAAGATGACGTGGTAATTAAGGTGGTATCTACAAATGTTTTTAGTGCAGATTTTTTAGGAGTAGATTACGTTGGCATGCATTCGTTTGGCATAGGCGTAGGAGACACAATAGTATTTGAACATAGCAGTGGACTTCAAACAAGGAGTGTAGTAGAAGGTTATTATTTAGAACCAACGGGTGGTGAAAACTGTACATACGTACCTCAAGTGGAAGTATCTACAACGTTTGGTTATGGATTTGAAGATGTAACTTTAGCTGATACTTCTAGCATTTCTAGTGGTATGAACATAACTGGAGAAGGTATACCACCAGGTGTTTTTATTATATGGGATGGTACCACGGTAACATTATCTGACACATCTTGGATCACTGGAAATATAAGTTCTTTACCTGTAACTTTATCAATGCCTACTGGGTATTATAAAATAGATAAGGACGTTTACAAATATAAAGTAAAACTTGGTTGGCACAATTGTTATTCATTTGGTAATGGTGTTGAATCAGATAGAATTAGAGATGATTTTAATGCACCACAAATAGATAACGGTGTTAAAGTGTCTACAACTATAGAAGAATATGGCAAAGAAGATAGATCAAGTAGTTTAATTTTCTCAGGGTTATACAACTCAACGTCTTCAGTAAATGATCTTAACGAGTTCAATATGGGTGAGGGAATAATTAAAGATTTGAATCCCGAATACGGAACAGTGCAAGCTTTAAAAACAAGAGACACGGATGTTGTTGCTTTTTGTGAAGATAGAATATTAAAAGTTCAAGCCAACAAGGAAGCTGTGTTCATGGCTGATAACGACCCAAACATAGTAGCGACAGATAGAGTGTTGGGTACGGTATCTACATTTAAAGGTGACTACGGTATATCAAGAAATCCTGAATCATTAGCAACAGATCAATATAGAATATATTTCACTGATTCACAAAGAGGCGCTGTTATTAGAATATCAATGGATGGTATTACGCCTATATCAAATGTAGGTATGAAGACTTGGTTTAGAGAGAATATAATAGGTGTAACTGGTTATGGGACTAGATTACTTGGTACTTTCGATGAGGTTAATGGTGAATATAATTTAGGCGTTAGCAATCAAACGATGATCTCGTTTAACGAGGGATCAAAAGGTTGGGTTAGTTTTAAATCGTTTATACCTGATCAAGGTGTTTCAGTTTCTGGTAAATACTTAACGGTTAAAAAAGGTACGATATACGAGCATTATAAAGATCTAATTGGGGAAGATGGTGAAGTAAATAATAGAAATTTATTTTATGGGGAAACTGAAATAACAACCGGCTCTCAATCAACTTTAACTATAATGTTTAATGATGTGCCAGGGCAAGTTAAATCATTCAAAGCTATGAACTACGAGGGGTCACAAGCTAGAATAGATCAGGATATCACACAAAGTGATTCTAGGTATCAAAATGAATATTATAATTTAATTGGTAAAAAAGGTTGGTGGGTTTCTGATATACAAACTGATTTGCAAGAAGGTAAAATAACGTGGTTTGTTGATAAAGAAAACAAGTGGTTTAATAAAATAACTGGTGTACAAACTAACCTTGAAAATTTAGATACAAATGAATTTACTGTTCAAGGTATTGGGTCACCTTTAATAGTTACACTACCAGTACTTAGCGAAGATAATACAGAAACTACCACGACTACTACAACAACAAATGATGATGGCACGACAGATACTACAACAACTACAACTGATACCCCACAAGCGTTTACGCTTACAATAATGAATAGAACAGATAACGATCCTAGTGATCAAAACACAGATAACGATTATGCCTAGTTTAGTAAATTGCCAACCAGTACAACCTTATTCAGCGCAGGAATTTCCTGGCGATAGTGGAGCTGATGAAAACTTAGAAATGCAAACGCCACCAAGTGGTAGTATTTTTTCTGGGTCACCGGAGCAAGGTGTATATTATTTAGACATAAAACCAAATCCAGGACACCGTATTGATAGATCATTAGTTAGTGTTTATGATAATAGTGGAGCAGTGATAGAGCCTAGTAACATAAATGATGGTAGTCAATTTAGTTACACCGGTGTAGATACGGGTGGTTTTCAGCAGTACCCTAATGGGCAAGCTGTTTATTTTTTAATGGGAGAAAATGCCACTTACCCTAATATAAATTTTATTAGAATATATGATACTTTAGCCGGTGATTTCGCTAACTGTGATAACATAGTAAGAGTTGAAGTGGGTATAACTCCTGAATTTGTTATGCCAAGTAATAATGTAGAAATAGCTATAGACTTTGGAGGTACAGCCGTACAGTGTAACCCACCTGCGCCACCGCCACCGCCAGATCCAGATCCAATAGAAACTGGTACAGCACCTTTTCAAATAACTAGTGAAATTTTTGTTTCAAATTTTCAACTGTATAATGACACGATGAATGATGTTAGATTATTTTTTGCGCAATATTATGAAACAGAATCACACGCTTCGTCTGTTTATAATTTTAACAACACAGAAAGTTATATGAACGGATATGCTCCGCCTGGCCCAAGTCAAGTTCCTGTGTATGACTGGAATTATAACCTTATTCAAGGCGCTAATGGAACTCCTGTCTTTACAAATTACTGGGAAGATACACAAGGTGATTGGTGTGGTTGTTTGCTAGATTATCAACCAACATGTTACACTCATTATAACAATGTTGGTTTTACTACTACCGGCTATCAAGACCCACCTACAAGTGAAGCACCTAATACGTTATCAACATTGTGCGGGCAAATGATAGCATCAAATCCACTACCAATGCAGACTAGCTCAGCCGCTAGTCATCCTAACCCTGGTAGTACCACAAGTCTTATTAATAGAAATAGTTATATATTTAAGGTATACCCAAATGAAGATAGTATGAGATTTCTATCAATTAGTGATTATCCTACTATAGAACCAGGTGGCCCTGTTCTACCAAGCGCGTTATGTTGGTACGTTAGTGTGGGTAATAATGATAATTGGGATTTAACAGCTAGCACTGAATTTATAGATGTTTGGAAGATATTAACAATACAAAATAATAGTAATTTTACGTACAACATCCCAGCTGGTTTTGGTGTCCCAGATCCATCGTTTAATTGGCCATGCGCAAATACTCCGGGAACTTTAGGGCCTTTAGCTGGAGTAGATGGGTGGACAACTGATTCTGACAACGTAAACCATTTTATATCTGATTCAACAGAGAATAACAGCGATTTAGATATTAACAATATTGAATTAACACAAATAGATAGTAAAACTGTAAAAATAAAAATCCCATTTAAAAGTGGATTATCTATTAGTAGATTTGGACCAGAAGAATCAGCAAACTTTCGAAGGTTCAATAAAATATTTATAAATATATATCCGGAAATGATTACTCAACCTGACTGGATAACTAATTGGTGGGTATATTAACTTAACGATATTATTATGGCATTGAATACTACAACAAATTTAACTTTAAAATTAATAGCTAAAACCAAGGGTAATACTACTTACTTAGTTAATACTGTTGCTGTGCCTCAAAAATCTAAAGTTAGAAGTAGAACATTTGATTTTGGTAGCACGACAATTACAGATGGGTATATAATTAAAAACAATACATCTACTTCAGTATTAACTAGAGAAAACGCTAGTACTATAAATGAAGTTAGCACTAATCTTGTGACGGCTATAGTACCTTACAATGAGAATTCAAAAATAGCTTTAGTAACTATAATTCCAGCAAGTGGTTATAAATTATTAAAAAAGCCTAGAGCTATATTAAAAAAACCTGTTAAGGGATTAAGGGTTTTTCTTGAAGAATATATTGAGCCTGGAGCGGACTACCCTAAATATAATTTAATATGTAAAACGGAAAGAGAGATAAAGCAATCTGAGAACGTTATTATTGATATAGATTATTTAATACATAAACCATCAACCGTACTATCTGGGGACGTTATAAAGAGAGTTTCTGTAGGGTCCTCAAAAGTTCCTATATATGGTGGTAGTAAAAATATAAAAATATACGGTACTCCAAATTCACCATTTGAATTAAGTGTATTAGATGGTAATGATAATAATATAATATCCTCATCAAATGCTACAGGTGTTTTACCGTCTGGAGTGGGTGAGGTTTTTTCAGGCACACTTAATAAGAGAGGTTATTATAGTTTTCGTCAAAAATTTCCTGCAGCACCTATTGTTCGAGCAACATTAGTTAATGATACTGGCGCAGCTACTAATCCTGCGGCAACTATAATTTTTGATAGCTTAAGTGGTGTTGTTGTTGGAGATGAAATAGTAACTACAGATTCTAGAAACCAAAAAATAAATAAAGGAGAAACTATAAAGGTAACGGCAATAAACGTTGATGGTAACGCTAATAAATGTACTCTTTCGAAAGCTATAAAAATAGCAGACAACAAGCGTGTCGTATTTAGAAGATCAGCTAGTTACAAAGTTAATGTAGAGACAACTGGAACGAAAGATAGTGCTATAAATAGTGTTTATCCAACTCATACTATAACACAAGATTTAGGTACAATTATAACATTTAACGCCTCAACGTCTAACGGGTCGGTCTCAATAAACGGAGGTAGCGGTGGTGTTACACATATCACTAGTTATGGTAATAAGTCTACTAGTAAAAATGAAAGAAGTATTAGATTAATATATACTTTAACTGGTAAAACGTTTACTGAGCAATCTAATCACCCAGTTATTTCTGACTTCGTTAATGCTAGTGGGGATGGTACTGTAAGTGGTGTATTAACAAGTAGCGGTAGGGGAACTACAACCTATAAAATAATAGCGGATTTAGAATTAACGTATGGATCCACTGATACAGTTTTTAATATTAATGTAGATAATATAGCAACATAATATGGCAGCACTAGACTTAACATTTAATTCACCAATAAACATTTCCTGTAAAACAGGGGATGTAGCTTATTTTGTAAACACCTCTTCATTAGGTGGTTTTACAGTGGCGGGGCAAACGAATTTAATAGGTACTATAAATTCAATAACCTTAACGTCTCAATATACTATTTTAAATATTGAAATAGAAGGCGAATTCGCAGAGTCTGTTACAACAAGTGATTTTGTATTTTTTAGTAAAAACAATTTAGTAGAAGTAGGCTCTATACTTGGGTATTACGCTAAAGTTAAATTTAGAAATAATTCAACTACAAGGGCAGAACTACACGAAGCGGCGTGTGAAATAGAAGAAAGTAGTAGATAGTGTAAATAAAGAGTAATAAATGTAATTATAATATAGTAAATTATTAAATATGAATAATAGTCCTTATCAATCAAACATGTGGAAAATGCCTGACTGGATGCAGACCATGCAGACCGCGGCTCAGAATCAAGGTCAGAATCAAAGCAGTAATATGTGGCAGATACCTATGTTAAATCCTAACGCTGGTCAACAACCAATGATTGGCCCACAACCACAACCTAGTACTGGTGGTGGTTTCATGCAGAGTATGCTGCCTGGCGGAGACATGTTTAATAAGATGTCTAATATGTGGAAGATCGATGATCCTGCTGCTGGCGGTGCTGGCGGTGGTGGTGGTGGAGGTTTA
>TARA_R100001463_G_C3545094_1_pt1 | contig 10506 bp, 10 predicted proteins | sample TARA_R100001463 | Tara Oceans TARA_R100001463 (sample SAMEA2622242) | marine metagenome | biome: marine biome (ENVO:00000447); feature: deep chlorophyll maximum layer (ENVO:xxxxxxxx); material: "saline water (ENVO:00002010), including plankton (ENVO:xxxxxxxx)" | depth 40 m
ATTATTAGCTCTACAATTTTTGTAGGCTTTTGTTCTTCGTAGTGGTTATCTGGGTTTGCTTTCTCACACTCTTCAATAGTGTCATATTCACATTCACCCCTTTCACCCCACTTCACCTTTCCTGATTCGCATTTTTTACACGGCATATTGATATATAGATTAAATTAATATTTATTTGATTTTATATTGTTGATCTTCTTCTTATGTTAGCTAACTGATTCTGTGCATTAGTCATGTCATCAGTAACTACAAAGGCTTGTAATGGCTCAGGCTCTGCTACTTCTCCAAGCTCAAAAGCTCCACTCATCATTTGTGGTGCTGGCCCCTGTGCTCCTGCTGATGGCATACCACCTCCACCTCCACCTCCACCTCCACTACCACCTCCTACATCTTGTTGTGATATAATAGCAACATTTGCTAAACCTGCAGCTACAGCTGCTGCTGCTGCAATAGGTGCTAATGCTAAACCTGGAGGACCAAGTTGCATAGCTGAGTTGTAAGCACTAATACCAGAAGAGAAAGTGTCAATCATAGCTTGTCCTATTTTTAAGGCTTTTGTCTTTTTAGCAAGTGCTATTCTCTTTCGTTCATATTTCTTTTCAATTTTTTCTGTACTTTTACCTTGTGCTTCAGCCAACTTAATCTCTTTATTTTTCTGTTGTTCTAAGGCATTCATCTGAAATTGCAAAGCTCCTGCAATTGCAGCTAATGAGTTTGCTAAGATTTCACCTTTTACTTGTGCTACTTGCTCTGCTAGTTGCTTATCCTCTTCTGCTTCCTGTTCTCGTTTTTCCTTTCTTAAAAGCCTATATTTTTCTCGTATTTCTTCTTCTTGCTGTTCTTTATTTTTTAGGTTTGCTACAGATGCAATTTCTGCTTTCTCTTGGAAATCTAACTCCTGAGTGTATCTTTCTCTTTCATTTTCTATTATTGCAAGTGTGTTTTCTTGTTCTCTAGCAAGTAATTGAGCTTTCTCTTCATCATCTCTTTCTTCTCGCATCTTTTTATACTTTAGCCTTATGTCTTGCTTTTCACTTTCAAAGAATGTAAAATTATCTTTAATTAATTGCTCTTTTTTCTCTTCATTAAATACTGTTTCATTAATCTCTTTCTCTCTTGCTTTAAACCTCAATTCTGCTTCAAATTTTTCTCTAAGCTGGTCACTCTTTAAGGCTTTTTTAAACTCTTCTTGATATAACTTATTAAAACTCTGTACTGTATTATTTTGTGCTCTTATCCTTTCATTCTGTCTTTGTATAAACTTTTTATGTGCTGCTCTTTCTTGAGCTCTTTGTTGTCTACGAATTGAATTCTCTTTACGCTGTATTGTTCTTGTTACTTTAGCACTATCTCGCCTAACATTAGCAAGATTAATTTCTAAGTCTGCTAATGCTTGTAAATCAGCTTTCATATTTTTAGACATAGCCATTTGCTCTTGCTGTATTCTTACAGCCTCTTCTGCATTTGCTATTCTTTGATTATTAAGGTTTTGTTCTATTTCTCCTGCCTCGTGTAGTTTCTGAATCCTTTCATCTGCACTTAAAGTCATATCATCTGCAGCTAGTTTCAACTCCTCAATATCTGCTCTTCTTTGTGCTGTTTCTACATTCAATTGTCTTTCTGCATCTGCTAGTCTGTTTAGTGCTTCTTTTAATTCAATAGCTGCTCTTGTTTCTCTTGCAATTTCATCACCTATTCCTACAAATGAATCTTTCATAGCAGATAAACCACCTGAAATATCACCTGTAAATAGTTTACCAACTGCACTAACAAAGCCTGTAATTCTATCTACAACAACACTTATAGCTGCACCAAAACCAGCAAAGATTTTAGTAAGTGCTTCAGCTCCTACCTTAGTCTTTGTAAACCATAATGTAATTGCACCTAGAGCAACTACAAAAGCACCTATTCCTGTAGCTATTAAGCCTTTTGTTATTGTAGAAAATGCTAATTTTGCTGCAGGTACAATCTTTCCGAAAGCCTTTCCAATCCCATTTATAGATACACCAAAAACTTTGTAGTTTTTAATATCCTCTAGTAAAGTGTCACTCTGCTCTTTTTGTGCCTGATTATATTCCTTTACAACTCCTGCTGCTTCTTTCTGCTCAATCTTTAATCCTTTAAGCTCTATTTTACTATTTCTAATGCTTCCAGTTAGCCTGTTAATCTCTTCTGTTAGTTTAGGCTGTCTAGCATCCCAAGCTCCTTTAGGTATTGAGTCTTGTATTTGTTTAAGTTTGTTTAGCTCTTTCTCTTGCTCAAATATATATTTATTCTGAGCTGCAAGACTGTCATTTAACTCTTTAACATTCCCCTTTGCTTGCTCTAAAGTCTTTGCATATTGTTTAGTATCTTGTGAGGCTGACTTGACATCAGTCTTTATACTCATATATATTTCTTCTGTAGCCATATTTTAATTTTTATTTATATTAGTGCTGGAAATTTTAATAGTGTTATTTGCACATTACATATCCATTCTATTGTCATATTTGTCTGCCCTCTACAAGTTAGCGATAAACTTAAGTCATTATTATCTCTTGACCCACTTACAATAGCACCTGATTGTGCTAATATCCTCCAGTTTGTTATTGTCCCTGATGTTTTTATTGTATCTCGTTCTCTCTGTATAGATCCTGTACCACCATTATTAAGCATTACACCTCTTTCAACCCAGGTACCATAATCACCTAAAGAGCCTGATGCTGAACTTCCACCTATTCTAACTGCTATTGTTTCTGCGTGAAAATAGCATATAGAATTATTTGGTACAATAAATCTTTGTCCTGTTTTGTTATTTAAACCTGATGCTTTTGTAGAATTATCTGTTGTTTGTATGCCATAAATACATCTTATGCTTTGTCTTGCTCCGTCATCTTCTGGTTGATTTCCACCTATAACAAATTGATTGCTACCTGTTACTTCACCATATTCACCTATTGCTAATGAATTACTGTTACTACTATAAACTGTATGACGATTTCCAATAATATAATTATTATTAGAATTTGATCCTACTGTATTATCATTTCCTATAACATGTACATTTTCTGATTTTGAAGCTATTTGATTGTTAGTTCCACTTACTGATTGTTTAGAGGTTATGTTATCAAAATTAACAATTAAGTCTAAACTAGATTCATATGCTGTACAAGCTCCTGTTTTTGGATTGTATTTATATCCATACTGCTCACATTGTTCTTGGGTTGGAAATACTGTACCCACTCCATCTGTAAACTTTACAAGCCCATTTTCTTCTATATATCCAGGCCTTATGCCTAAGTCATTTAAAAAAGGTACTTCTGGAGTAGTGACTCTTGTTGGTGTACTTGTTACTTTGTGAAATGTAGTCATATCTTAATCTTTAATCAATCATAATTAATTCAACCTTTGCTAGATCTCCTGGCTTGTAGTCAATTTTATTTACTCTAAACACCCTTTGCTTAATATATACTTTATCTGTAAATTCAAAAGAATTAATGTCGGCTGCACTTAAATTTATTCGTATTTTAAGTATTCTTGTGTCAGGGTTGTATAATTCAGAAAAATACGGGAGCCAATATAAATTAAATACATTTCTTGTAGGTGCTACACCCATACCAGCTAGTAATTGATGCGATTCAAAATTATAGTCTATTGTATCTGTAGTAGCAGGTGGTATACTAACTACCGAAGCTACATCAGTTGTATGTGAAAATTGTAAAAACTCTGTAACATTACTTTGTGCAGGTGAGTTATTTTGTGCCTTAAAATCCACTGAAAAGTCAATTACATTATATGTACCACAATCATATAATAATCTTGGTAAATTATCAAAAGAGCTACAAACCCCATCTTCTGATCTAGCATATAATTTAGGTAAAATACAAGAGCCAAATGATGGCATAAGAGGTGCCATTATAGTAGCTGCAAAAGGCTCTGCTATTATTTCTTCTGTTCCCTCTAATAATGTATTGCCACCAAAAGTCCATTTTTTACTTCCATATAAATATCCATTTGCAGACTGTTTATATTGTAAAAAACAATAATCATCTTCATCTTCTACATACTTAAATTCAGTATGCTTTTTTAAATTTGTTAATGGCTCAAGTGTTATTTCTTCTGCATCTATTTTTTCTGTCCAATCGTGCTTAATACCTCTATCTGCTAGTGTAGTACCTGCATCATCTTTATTTCCATAAAAAGTATCTGTATATGTTTCAAATATTATATTATTCTCATCATTAGGATCAGGCATAGATATAAGATTAAAAAGATTCATTACACCTTTTAATAACTTCCATTGCCCTATTTCACCACGCAGGTTTGAAAGTAGTTGTGTGCCTGTTATGTTAGGCGTTCCGATATTCACTACAAGTTTATTCATATTTGCAGTCGTCCAAGACATATTCGATTCCCTTTCTTGTCTAACAGCATAATCTTCTAAGGCTCTGTATACTGGCCTTATTGACTCTCCTGTATTTAATACTATAGTGGTAGAATTACTTACATCAAAATGTAAACCATTTACATAAGCCATTCCCACATGAATATTAGCCCAACCATAAGTTGACACAAGCAGTCCTGCTGCATCATATTTTTCAATCTTTGCTTCTGCTACCTGTGTACCTGCTGTTAAATAACTACCTGTCAAAGCATCTACTCGCAAATAATGTTTATAATAAATAGAGAATTGACAATTATCCCATTGTGCTGTGAATGTACTTGTAGATATATCAAAACCCATATCAGTTACAGCACTAAAGGTTTCATTATCATATACAAAGGGTTGCCAAGGACCATCTGCTGATGCTGTTGCAGCTGATACAGCACCTAAAGTAGTTTCATTAAACCCTATACCCTTGTGCATCTGAGCATTAGGCTCTTTCATATCACCCCAATTAAAGTCCATATATAGCTTTTTAAAATCACTTGTATCAAAAAAAGCAGATGAATAAGTATAAGGTGTTCCATCTATTATCAAATCAATTAAATATTTTACTTGTATCCAAGGGCGAAAAAATTGCCCTATGGTATCAGGAGCAGGATTTCCATCACTATCTACAGGTACAGAATGATCCCAATCACATATAGGATATTTTATTGTATCAGTATCACTTCTAAAGCCTGTCCAAAAACTTGCACCTGAGCCATATGAATAAGAAATACCTGAACCATTATAACTATTTTGTACATTTGCTAAATTAAATGGATGTGTTAATTCTTGTAATGGTAAGTCGGCTAGTGTTTTATCTTCAAGAAAATCTTTTAAAGCTACTGTACTTGAATATAAATTTATAGTGTAACTGATTTCACCATTCTTTTGCTGTATATTAATTATTCGTAAATAGCCCTCAAATATATCGTAGCCATCTTGCTTTAATATAGCTTTTGTTTTTAGATGTGGATTAAAATCTAATGTACCAACACAAGTTCTTGTTATATCAAATAAATGATTAAACAGTTTATTGTTTCTATCTGTTCCTGGTAGCTGAAAGCCTTTAGAGTATGATTGTACTTTCTCAGCTGCATTTTGAAAGTTATCTACACTTAGTGTTAGTGGTATTGATTCATCTTCATACAAGTCTGCTATTACTTGACCATCTCCAATAATTTCTATTGTTCCTCCTGGAGCTATTGTTCCTGCTATTACATTAAGATCTAAAACAGATAATGTAGTATTGTCAGGTGGTACACAGCTAGCACCACAAATAGTTGAAAAGAATGTAAATGTAAACCATTGTTCTGTACTTGTAGCCTGAAAATTAAATGATACATTAACAGGGTTTGGGCTTTGTGTTAAGAATGGCTGTAAATTTTCTGTATGTGTAGATACTAAAGATGGAGATGTAGCAACTCCTGAGTCCTCCCATATATCTATTTGTACAGTACAATTATTATTACCTGGACTAGATCCTGTACCAAGAAATAAATCACAACTCACATTATATAATGTCGTTGGAATTAATCCTGATAACATTTGCCCCATTCCACTCAAACCCTCATCAAATCTTAAAACAGGTTGTCCAAAGTAATGTGGTGCAACATTACTATTTACTACAAAAGGCTGTTGCCCTGTATTAGAATTTTCATATCGTATCCATTCATTAATAGGTACAGCAGTAGTTGTCCAAGTGTTGAATGGTTTTATATAGTTATGAAAAGCTGTTATTAAAGAAGCAATACCTGTAGTACCTGTAAAGTCGTGTACAGGTGTACCATTAAAAGCAGAGCCTGTAGAACCACCAAAAGTAGGTGGTACCATAACAGCTGTACCTGGAGCACCTAAGGAGCTGTATACACCTTTATGATTCTGTGGATATATTACTAATTGTGTTGTAGCCATTTATATAGTTTGTGTTCGTTCTGTTCTTGATTTTTCTACTTCAAATGTATATTGTACTAACTTATCATTTGCTACTGTTTTTCTTGTTATTTGTTTTGTTACCATTCTAACAGGCTGTACATAATTATTCAATACAGGGTCATCTCCACTTCCATCTACAATATCATCGTCATTGTAGCTTTTTATAATATAAACATCTGGACTGTTAATTAATTCTTCAAACCAAGGAGAATGATTCTCGTTTACATACTCTGTATTAATTGTTATTTTTTCTGTTGTATTTACTCTAAATGTTTTTTTACCACCTCTGAAGCCATCTATTTTATAAAAGTCAGAATTCCAAGTACCCTCTAATTGTGTATATGTAGTTGGACTTGTATTTTTAGTGATAGTAGATTTTAATCTGAAAGTGTAATAATCCCAAGCACCCCATTGATTAAGCCAGGCTAAGCGTACAGGCTCGTATCCTTTTATCTTATCTCCATCATTAGGACAGTTTACATATATAGTCCATAATCCACCTACTGTACCTGTTGGCCCTGTTACATTAACTTTATAATGGTCAATAGTTCCTGCTGCAACTAATGCCCGAAATGTTGCACTCCAGTTTCTTAGGTTTCCTGGATATATACCGATATAATTAAAACGATAACCCATATCACCTGTCCAAACTGTAGGTGCTCCATTAGCATTTATTCTTTTAACACTTTCATTTCCTATTTGTACATTACCACTATCATAATAAAATAAATTGTACTGACTTACTGTATTCCCTGATATAAAACCAAATGTACCATAATCTTCTATATTAGCATAAACTGGCTTTGGTCTATTAGTTAAAAATGTGCTACTTGAAGATGTAAGCTGATACTTGTCTAAGTCAAAACCATAATCTCTGCCATTAGATCCTACATCTAACATATCGTTATAAGTTAAATATCCATTAAATATTTTAAATGCTCTTGATACTTCTGTATCAACTTCTAATACTTGATTATATGTACCTGAAGCAGGGTCATTATCTCTATATTGTGCCTTAAATACTACAACTACAAATTTCATAGCATTAGTATTTCCAGAAAATTTATCTACCATGTGTATTGGAAATTGCCCACGATTATAGTTTTTAAAAGATGGTGTAATTGCTAATTTTGGGTGTACTTTAGTTAAGTGGTCTGCTCCAAGATAATCTTCAACTACACTTCTTATATTAAAAATTCCAACACCTCTATCGTTAGGGTTTACTTTGAATATTCCAACCCTATCATCTATTGTAACAGGGTTTGGAATAGCTTGTCCTGATATATGTACTTCTGCTATAAACTTTACACCTGGATATGATGCAACTACATTTGCATTTGATACTGTGAACATTATATCAGAGCCACCTACTGTTAGTGCGTGATTTGGTTCCTGTTCTATTACTGTTGCCATATTATATTATTTTACTGATTCTCTTATTAATTCTAGTGTATCTTTTTTAAATTCAAAAGCAAGTTCGTTTCCAAAGTTTTTTAATGATACTCGTAAGGCATTCTGAAAAAAGCTGATTCCTTTAATTCCTTTTGTCCATAGTACCTTTACTATTGCTATTTTTAGTGGTAGTGTAGTCTTGTATTGTCCTGCTCCTTTTTTACCTTTCTTAACTCTTGGTTGTATATTCTTTTTTCTTATAAAAGAACCTATGCCTTTGTATATACTTCCTGAGCTTTTACCACTACCAAATCTAAATGGGCTAACTTTCCATTCGGACTTATAGTTTTTATATTCATTAATACCAGTATAAGTCCCTTTCTGTTTACCTGTTTTTATCTCACCTCCTGCTCCTGATACACCTGCATCTACAAAACCACCATAATATGCCATCTTAAAATCTAGCACATAAATACCATTTATAGTGTTAATAGAATATTGTATTGAATTTTCTAAATTACCACCACCTTTTTTAGCTTTTTGTAAATTACCTTTAGAAAGACTTACAAGTTTTTTGCCAAAGTTATTTATAGAATTTTCTAAGTTTCTATTAATCATTATACAAGCCCTACAAACACTTCAAGTTGTATATCATCTGTTCCTATCGGTCTTGCTTCTAAGTTAGCTAGTTCATCTGTAACACCAAATACAATAGTTGTACTTCCTGCACCTTTGATAATATCATCTCCATTAAATAATATATGTGATGCTCCTGCTCTTAGTCTTACTATGTAAGATGTAGCTACACCTACTACTGCTAATTCAAGCTCATTTGCAGCATCTAAATTAGTCACCCTAATGTATTTAGCATTATCTCTGTCTATTGCTCCTGGAGAGCTGTATGGGTGTGTATCAAATACTGCTATAATTGTGTCTTGTGAATGTGTACAGGTTACTATTCTCTCATATACATCTACTATTCCTGTAGTTGTAAGAGCATTAGATGATCCTCTAGTAGCACCATTCAAGACTACCGTTTCGGTTATTGTTGTTGTTAAGTCTGCCATATTTATTTATTTTTTAATATTGTTAAAATTGTATTTATTTTTTCCTTTAGTTCTTCCATATTTTCAGCGTTCTTTTCGTGATGCTTTGAGAATGTATCTTTAACTTCACGAATACTAAAAAAGAAGAAATTATACAAAGCATAAAAGCAGCCTAAAAGTAAAACTACATTCAGTCCATAACTTTCTATTAATTGTAAAACCTCTTCCATTATATTTTAATTCTTATTGTAGGTGGTAGTATTTGAATCTCTACCTTGCCTATCTTAATTTTATTTAGTTTTTTTAAGTATTCTATCATCTTAATATCCAGCCCCCTCATTAGTTACAGGAATAGTACAAGATTGAAAATCATTCTGTACTACCACATTAACATTAAACACCCAGCCTGCACATAAATTATCAAATCTTTCTTGAAATGGCTCTATACTAAAATCACCATTTGTAAAATATACAGCCGAATTAATATCATCAACACCTGATAATGATTGTCTATCTGAATGTCTTAGCATACTGATTAAGTCAGTACATATTTGTAAGCACTCATTATAAACATCTTGCTCATTACTTAATTTTTTAACTAGCTTAGGAAAATTTGCATTTGCATTATTCTCTGTCCAGTCATCCTTTTCACTTACAATATCCATTATAAATATCTGAAAGTTATATATCAATTCACTTTCTGCAGCTGATACATTTGTAGGTGTAATATGTAGTAATGGGAATTTTGTATTTTTCTCCATATCTACAGTCCATATGTCACCTACTGATATTGTATTTATTTGTTTATGATATTCACCTAGTCTTAATAAGGTGTTTATTACATTATTATATGTTTTGTTTTCCACCATCTCTATTTACATTTTGTGTTGTTTGTAAGTCAGTTTCATAAGTCAGCCAAGTTAAGCACTCAAGTAATTCTATCTTTGTTATTTTTTCTAAATTTATTATCTTTCCATCTGTTAGTCTGTACATTACTCCAAACCACCCCCACTTTGTTGTAAAATCTCCTTGGAGAATATTGGATTTATCTTCATTTTCTCCACCATTAAATACGACTGCAAAATCACTGATGATTCTGTCCCTAAACTCCAAAAAAAAACCAGCGCACCTTGCACTTGCTTAGCACTCATCTTGCTAAAAATCTTCACCCTTTCTTCTATATTTCCATCATAAGGCTCAATAGAATATTTTTTACCATCTCTTGATGTTACTGGCCTATAAAGTACAGCCATTATTTCTTTTAATTTATTTTCATAACCTGCTTCTATAAAATGCTCAATATCTGCATATTCACCAAGTGTTATTTCTTCTAAATTTGGATGAAAGCCATAATTCACATTATCTATTCTGATAATATGTTGTAATATACCATCTTCATAGGCTTGTACCTTAGCAAGTTTTGATAATATAATAGTAATATCTGATAATGAAAGTGCTTCTGCGTATTTCTTAGGCATATCACTTAGTGACTTTATAAGGTGTAATGCTTCTTTAGCCTTATTTCCTTTTTTAAAATCTATTAATTTGCCATAAGTATCAAGCGTTACATCTTCCCACTTAGTTATAAGATTAAATTCACTTGTCTTATCGCCTTTTTGAATTTTTAGTTTCATAATAATATATAGAAAAAATTGTTATTTAGTTTAAAGTTTGTATATTCGCCCCTCATTTCTCAATGTTTCCATTTCTGTTAGGGGGGTTGTC
>TARA_R100001463_G_scaffold38988_1_pt1 | contig 10483 bp, 5 predicted proteins | sample TARA_R100001463 | Tara Oceans TARA_R100001463 (sample SAMEA2622242) | marine metagenome | biome: marine biome (ENVO:00000447); feature: deep chlorophyll maximum layer (ENVO:xxxxxxxx); material: "saline water (ENVO:00002010), including plankton (ENVO:xxxxxxxx)" | depth 40 m
TCTAGTTACAGCTTTTAGCTTTGTAGCTAATTCTGACTGAGGGTTCATTAATCTTACGTCATCTAAAATTAAACCATCTGGTAATTCAATTTCTAAATCTTCAATAGCGGCTTTTAATTCTTGTAGTTTTTCGTAATATTTACCTCTAACCTCATTACCATCAGAATCAATTACGTTTACAGTTTTGCCATTTATTTTTTCTGTCTTATTTTGAGCAGCATCTAAAGCTCCATAGTGATAACCTAAAATATCAAAACCTTTTAAAACTTCAAAAACCTCAGGACCTAATACTTTTGCTAATTCTAAACCTGCTTCTTGTAAACTGTTAAGACTATTTTCATTATATCTTAAACTACCTTGACCGCCTTTATCTTTTCTTGGAACAATAAAATCATTTAGTTTTTTGTCTTTTAACTTAACAACACTTTGCTTAAACTGTTCTGCTTCTAAAGAAGTAAGGTAACCTAGATCGTAAGTTTTACGAACAAGCTCTTTTAAAGCAAACTCTTCATTTAAACCATCTAAATAAGTATTTATACCTTCTTTATCTGTAATGTCAAAAGTTCTAATAGTTTGTATTATATTCATAACTCTAGTTTCAAAATCAGGAGTAGTAGAATATATTGTTGTTTTTACACCTTTGCTAGAAGAAAACTGAAAGTCTATATTTTTCTTTAATGTAGCTGCTACTTGGCCTACAATACTAGCGGCATCGCCATGTTTATCTATAAACGCAGGTGACTTTAAACCTGTAATAACAGCATCGTTAAATATTATGTTTGTTAAGTATTGTAAAACTCTTTCTTGAGCCATGTCAAGTCTTAACTCTTTATTAATAGCTGCTTGACTTACGCCAGCATCTTTTAAGTTTTGTATTTGTTCAAGCTTCAAAAGCTCTTCTATTAACATTGCTTTTAACGCTGGAGTTAATTTTACTTTAGTTCTTCTTGTATTACCAGCGGTTACGTTTTTAACATTAGCCGTTTTGTCAAACTCAGACTCTTTTTTACGCATCCTAACTCTACCTGTTTCTGGATCTAACACAACTTCTTCAGTAAGACCTAGCCTTAACTTTGTTACTTCAGCTACAGGCATAGACTCGTATATTATATCAATTTTATCTTTTACAAAATTAATATACTTATCTGTAGTATAACTAGGAGATCCTGGAAACAAAGTATTTCTTATATATCTCCAGTCTTTCTTATTTTTTTTAATTAAATTAGTTGGAAAGTCTTTTGGATCTTGTGTGTTATCAGAAACTATTTTAGCATTTTCAGCAGCTGTTAACGTTATTTCATCATATATATTTCCACCAGCTTCTATTCCTAAAGCCTCTCTTAATTTAGACGTTTGTCTATTGTTTTTAATAGCTTCTTGTGCGTCTAATACTTCATCTATACTTGTGCCGCTATATAAATCTTTGTTTTCTTGCTCTTGTTTTTTCTTAAGTTCAAGTCTTTTTGTAGCATCTATAGTAATCTTGTTTATTCTTAGTGGCATTAAACCTTGTAGGTATGCTCCAAAGTTTACAGGATTTACTATGTTAGCCTCACCATCAATATCTTTAGCTACAACTTTTTTAGGTATTGGTTTGTTTTCTTCTTTATTTTTTTCTACAATAGCATCAAACTCTGTTTCAGTTAACAAAGGTTTGTATGTTCTTGAAAGATCAGATGCAATAGCAAAAACCTCTGTAATCCAATCATCTTGTGATACAACAAAGTCTTTGTCAGCTTGCCATTTTCTTTCATTAACCATTATAGCGCCAGCATTATTAATTATAAAATCACCTTGTAAACTTTTAATTTTTCTAGGATTATTTACATTAGCAATCATTAAGTCTTGTATCTCTTTATTTTTAGCAGATACATCTGGACCAAAGCCCATTATTTTTCTAGCCTCCATAGAAGTTTCGCCAGGCGACTGAGACATTAGTGTAGCTTTTTCTTCAACTATATTAATATCGTTATAGTGGTAAACTAAAGGATTACCTTCTTTATCTAAAAACCAATCAACAGCTTGTTGTTCATAACCAGTTCTTACACCACCTCTATTTATTTCTCTTATAAAGTTTAATATATCAGTATCTGTTAAATCTGTTTTTAATATATCTTGAAAAGCCGCTCTTAAATTATCTAAGCCGTCCCTACCTTCTATACTAAAATCTTGAACTCTATACTCAAACATAGCATCAGACAAATAAGGCATGTATTCTTCTAAACCTCTTTTGCTTAAAGGAACATATTTACCATTAACAACTTTAAAGTCAACACCCGGGGTAAGGGTTGCATATGCTCTATTTATAAGGCTTTGTTGGATTTTTAAATTAATAAGACCAGGATCGTTAAGTAACAAGTCTTGCACTTTGTTAATTAAGTTTAGCTTATCAGGGTCTTGCATGCCATCCATGTCAGCATGTATGTCTTCGTGAATATCTACATTACCTGCTAAAAGAGAAAAGTCTTCTTTGTCTATATTATTATTAACATTTTCTAAAGAAACAACAATTAATTTTTTACCGTCAACTTGTATGCCATCATAAATACCGTTTACCTCTCCTCTTTTAATAGCTCTAGCTTCTTTTGATCTACCATCAAGACCATGCTCTTTTTTTAAGAAAGCTAAAAGTTCTTTATTGTTATCAAACACTTTATATTTTCTGTCAGAGTTTGGATCTTGATTGTGTCTAGTAGCAACTTCTTTATATGTTTTATTTTTCCAAGCTTTTACTTTAGCTCTAAGTATGTCTTCGTTTACTTTTGTTTCTTGTTTTGTTAAATACTCTAACTCTTGTTGGTTGTTTTTGTATTGCTCTGTTTCTTTATAATTTTCCCCGTATTTTTCTTTTATTTTTTTAGCCTCTGTTTTGTTATTTTTAAAATCAATATTTAGTTGTGCTAAATTATATAGTTTTTCTTTTATAACTTCCTTAGCAGTTCCGTCTTTTGTCCAAGCTAAACCACCATAGCTTTCGTTTCTTAACAAATTGTCTAGCTCGTTTAACACGTCTATTTGTGCTTGATAGTCTTCAGATGTTACCTCTTTGTTTAACTTTTCTGTAAGTTTTGCTATATCGTTTTTGACGGCATTTGTCATAGCATCAGGATTAAGCAAGTCAAATATAGCGTTGTAAGAATTTTTAGCTGTTTGTACAGTTACCGCAGCACCACCACCAAGGAAAGGAGATGTTAATGCTGTAGTTAAAAAAGTTTCTTTTTGTTCTTTAAAATAATTATCCCATGCATTACCATACGAAGAGCCGGCGTCAACCCCAGCTGTTGTGACTGTATTTTGAATTAATTCTGTAGGCACTTCAGTTGCTGCTGTCTGCGCCATTGTTTTACCTATATTACCACCTGTTTTTATAGCGTTTTTATAATAACCTTTTTTAATTTCATTATATAGTTGCACTGGCATTATCTTAACCTTACTAGCTTTAAATATTATAAAGCCATCAGTAGCAACTTCTAAGCCCGCATTAACAAAACCAACACCTTTGGATATGTTTTCTATTTTTTCAGAAACACTACCGTCTTCTATTATCTCGATCATTTGAGCTGGTGTTGGATTATTTCCATATCCTCTTTTTTGAGCTTCAAGCTGTATCATTTCTTCATAAGCACCAGCGCCTTCTAAAGCAAAAGGATAAAATATAGACGTAAATATACTACCCATTAAATTCATAGTCTGCTTACCCATTTCTCTTTGCCAACCGTCAAGAGAGTGATAAGCTTTTGGATTATTTATTTTGTTTAATATATCTTGTATCTCTTGTGTTTGTAAAATATTTTCTAATATCTTAGCGTTGTAAGCCTGTTCTGCTGTGTTTAACCTGTCTATTAAATCATCTACTTCGTAATAACCTCCTTTTATACTTAATGAAGGGGTTGAGTAACTACTTATTTGACGCATCCCAGTGTAATATACTTTACCGTTTTTTACTTGGTTTACGTTTGGAATATTTCCTCCACCTACAGAAGGTAGTTCTGTGCCGTTAATTAAAGCTTCTTTGTAATTGATAATATTTCTGTAATCTTTATTAAGATACATTCTACCAATTATCTTAGATGCTTTTGGGACGTGTAAAGCTAGTTGTTCCCAAGCACCTCCAACAAAATCTGATTTAGCATACCAAGGGTATATATCATCTACATTGTCAACTTGCATTGCGCTAGCAATGTCTCTGTTAAAAACACTTCCAAAAGCAGCTTTATTAGTATTTATTACTGTTTGGTATTGATCATTATTACTTAATACCTCTTGTTTTATTTCATCATACTTAATAGATATTACATCAGAAGCATCTTCTGGTTTTACGTTTCCTTTAATTACATTATCAACAAGTTCAACAACAAAAGACTCAAGCTTTTCATTTATTTCATTAGACATTTGCTCAACTAGCTGTGTTCCTTTAGGACTATTGTGAAAAATATCCATTGCGTTGTCAAATACTTCATCTCTATAAGTCAGCATTTCTTCAGTAGACAAATCGTCTGCCATACGAAAGTTCATTGTGTAAGCGTAGTCAAAAGCCTCGTCGTATAAATCACCATCAAACAAACCATTAAGATTTGCTTTCTTAACCTCTTTCGCGTTATTAGCTATAGTTTTTAATTCGTCAACAACAACTTCTCTTGGCTTTCTAGCGCTGCTACCAGTACCAACTTTATATCTTTTATCATCTACTTTAATTACGTCAGCACCAGGTATAGACTCATCAAAATCAACACCTAGCCCATCATAATATTTTTTACCTTTTTTTACAACTTCTTCCTCAGGTTTTGTTAAGTCTTTTTTAGATAACTTAGTATCTTTAGGTTCTTTAATTTTAACTTCAGGAATAACAGCGCCAAAAAAGACATCATCTTCTTTGTCTTTTTTTATTTGCTTTTGTAACGCAGGTATTTTTTCTTTGATAACCTCTTCAGGTACACCATCGTTTTCCATACCAGCAATTACGCTGACTAGCTTTTCTTGCTCTTCAGTCATAACAGGTGGATCCATTAAAACACTGTTCGTTTCTTCAGCCATATTAAAGTGAATATTTTTTTAGTAATTGTTGTGCTGTCATTTGACCGGCTTCAGCAAAAGCTTCTTGGGTTGCCTTAGCCATATCGTGTTCTGATTTAAGTTTTCTTTTTAACCAATAAGAAACTTCATCTTTTAATTTGTTTTCTTGAAAATTAGGACTATCAACATCTGCCCAGCTAATATCTTCGTTTGGATTAGCTTCTTTATATTGCTCTATAAATGATGGCCCAGCAAAATCATCCCAAGCAAAAGCCAGTGTATTTTCTTTTGAATCTAATAAACCGTTAACAATAACTTCTGAGTGATACTCATTAAATGGTTTTCTATTTCTAGAGTCTTCTCCCATTTTATTAGCTGCTTTTCTAAACTCTGCAAATTTACCTTCTGGCTTCATAAACACATCCTTAAACATGTCGCTAGACTTAACCACAAAATTTGGCTTGTCTGACTTGCCAAAATCTCCAAAAGCAAACTCAATGTCATCAAACTTTTTATCACCACCAACGGTAACTTCAGGTAAAGGCAATATCATTTTGTACAAATCATCTCTTTCCATAAATATAGTGTTTTGCATAAATTTATTTTTACCAGATGATCCTTTAGAAAACATACGCTTTGTAGATTCTCCACCACCGTTGTTTTCTATCCACTCAGACTTTTTCTCCATTAAGTTGTTTACTTTTTGTGCTAAACCTCTTAATGTGTTTATAGAATCGTTAACAATTTTACTGTTAGCCTCTTGATCCATGTACATGTTCGCTTGGTCCTTTAGTTGTTTTGAAAAGTCAAAAACCCTAGAATTTGCCTGCGCGCCTAAAATATCAAGCTTTTCGTCACCAACTACAGACATGTTGGCAATGTAGTTATCTACATCTCTTTCAATATTTGGGTTTTGCATTTGTAAATCTTGAACAGGATCATATGTTTGTTTTACAGGAGAGTTGCCTATCATTTTCACGGGACTTTTCTTGTTACCAAGACTTTTAGTAAGAGATCCTTGAAACTCATAGTTACCAATAGGATTGCCTTCATACCCCTGTTTACCACTTGTTGCTCCTAAATTACCCATCCTCATGTTTTCGTACTCAGGAAATGACTCGTAAAAATCGCTAACAGACATTTCTTGACCATTAACTTCAACCATGTTTGTGTTTACTTTATCCCCATCTTTTACTCTTCTAACTCTAATTCTTGAAGGCTGTGCAGCACCGGCTAGTCTTTCTTGCTCAAGCGTAAGACCTTGTTTGTTATCGGCTATATCAAACTTTTGGGAATCATCAGGATATTGATTAAACTCTTCTTCGACTTCATTAGCTATTTTATCTTTTTCTTCTCGCGAAGGTGGTGTTTGTGTTTGTTTGTTTTCTTCTGAATTATCTACACTTTCAGTACTAAGATTATTATCAGCTGGATTTGGTTTTGGTTTTGGCTTTGGCTGTTGCATTTTAGCTATTTGAGCTTCAAGAGCTTTTATTCTATCTGCATCAGTTTGTTTTTCGTCTTCACCAAGAACGCCTAAATTATTTTTTCTACTTTTACTAATAACATCTAAAGCTGTTTTTTTTGCACCTTCAACATTAAACTCAGGGGCTCTAGTTCCTCCGCCTTGACGAGTGTACTTGTTCACGCCTTTATAGTTTTCTATTAAAGCTTGATTTATTTGTAAAGGACTTTGTTTTTTATTTTTTTTCATATCAGTTTAGTTTCCAAAAAAGTTTTTACCAGCATCAAGATTAGCTTGCCCATATCCTCCAACAGCACCTGCGATATCCCCTACTCCACTTGCAATCATATCGCTAGCTCTTTGCCTAGCAGCGTCAGCTTCTTTTGATCTTTGCATCGACATGCCAAATAATGTTTCAACTTTATCTTTTTTCTGACCTCTAGAATATACCTCGCCTTCTCTTTCCATTGCTTGTATTTTACCAGCCATAGATCTTTCGGCTCTTTGATTAGCGGCTTCTTGCTGACCTATACTTGCAGACGCTCTTCTAGCTTGTTGTGAACCAGCGTTAACCATAGCTTGTATGTTACCAGCTGTAAAGCCACCACTTTGTTGTATGCTTCCAAGCATGTTAGCTTGTTGTTGTTGAGCCATGTCTTTTTCAAACTGTGCTTGTTGTTGATTTACAGTTAAGTCTTCCATAGTGTTTTCCATATTTAAATACGGATTACTAGTGTCTAAACCTTCGTAAGCATCTCTTCTTTGCTGAAGCTCTCTATTTGCAGCTTTTTGCTCTTGTATTCTTTTTTTACGACCAGCTAGCGCCATACCTATTTTAGTTAATCCTGACGCGGCAGCTACTCCTGCTATTATAAAACTCATATTTATTTGTTTTTATTTTGATATTCTTCGTATTCCTCGTAACTTCGTGAAACTATTTCAGCTTCTAATTCGTTTAAATCTTGTGTGTTTGTTGGGTTTTTATGTATATTGACAAATATACTGTCTTCAACAGCGTATATAACTCTTTTTATTCCAGGTGAGCATTTAACATAACACGGCGCAATATAATCTTCTACTGTTTCGTGTGCGTGTATAACTATATGTCCTGTTAATAAAAACCAAAGATGTTCGTGGTTATGTATAGCACCAACAACCATAGAGTCTTTATTCATTTCCATTTGCCTAACATATATACCATCTGCAAAACTATGTTTTAAAGGAAATAATTCACTTCTAACGACCTCACCGTTATTACCTATAATGTTTTCGTTATCAACATTTTTAAGTAATTGGTCTTGTAGTTTAATTATTTTTGATTTTGTAACTACCGAGTTATCAGACATATAATATAAGTTAATTATTTATATTATAGTTACACTTTTTAATGTTTATTTACTACTTTCAAAATAATCTGAACCAACACTAAACAACTCAGATTTTACGCTTGAAGAGTTAACAAACTTTACCTCAGCGTAATAACCTAGTATACTAGTTAAGTTTACAGTGTTATCTTTAGAAAAGCTAATGAAGTCACTACTAGTCGGTAGTTGATTGCTACCTAGTGTTGTGTTACAAACTAAAATCCACTTATCGTTTGTTAATGTAATAGAAAGTATTTTACCTATTTCAACAATAGCTGATTGAGCAGATGTTTTAAAACCAGCTACTGTAGTTGTTGGGCTATAGTAAGCCGTGTCACCTACTTGACATGACTCGTTTAAATTTACTGTTGTTGAAAATGTTAGTGTTATCTGCGGCATGTTATGATACGTTAGTTATTGAGTCTAGTGCTAATGTGTATTTTACGTTTGAACTACCAAGTGTTTGAACAGTAATAGTACCACCGATAGTCATTCTATCTTGATTTGTTTTGCTGTCAACAGAACCATGTGTTACGCTAAAACCTGACATAGCCCATTCCCAACCGCTTTCAGATCCAGAAGTAACAGTCATTGCCGCTGCAGCAGTTGCATCAGGCGCGTCTATTATAGCGTCTACACTTGAAAATTCTTCTCCAGCGTCTCCAGTTATTTCAACTTTAAATGTGTTAGATGCTGTTTCGTTATTTAATTCAGCAAATGAAAATACTAAATCACTTGGCATAGAGGCTGATATATCACCGGCTGATGCAAATGCTAACGTAAATGTTTTTGTTGCATTAGATATTATGCTACCTATGTTTCCAGAAACACCATCTGTGATATTTGCTGGTAATGTAGTTCCAAATCTACTACTTAAAGTAAAAGTGTATGTTGTTGTTGACGTAACAGCTGGAAATACAATTTCGTGCGTAGTGGAACCTTCGCTTCCTATTTCACTATCAATTGTAGTTGCGCCAGAAGTAAATGTATCGCTACTGTCATCGTAAGTGTTACTACCGTTTGATATAGACACAGAGTATGTTGCACCTGCAGTTCCATATAACGTCAAACTCCTTGTCTCACCTCCTTTAGCGTTTATTTCTCTGTTAGTGTCTAAAACAATATTTGTTACTTTGCCAAAAAACTCAGTGTCTGGTATTGTTGTAACAGCTGGATTTACATCTTCAACGCTACCACCAAGCTCACTACTTGAGGTTGTATTTACTAAACCGCCAAAAGGTCTTTTAGGCGCTAAAGGTGATATACCACCAGTTCCACCACCAGCTAAAGGGTATACAGTTGCTTGCGTTCCTATTATGTATTCAAATAAAAATCCTAACCCATAATTGTTACCACCAAAAGTAGGATCAAGGCTAGAAGAAACAGGTGGATTTGTATAATAAAACTCTATAGTTCTAGAAGTTTCTTCGCCGTTAGTATTAAATACCTGATTTGTTATTTGAGTTTCAAAATAAGGTAACCAATCAGCTAATCCAAAAGCACTGAATTGTTCTTGTTCTGTAATATCTGTAAAATATTTACCGGTAGCCGCTGTAAAAACTTTTGTCATTAAAAGTGTTTGAACCCCATCATCAACAAGTCCAGATATATTATTTAAAGCTGTATTACTATTTGTTGATTGTGATAAGTTCATGCCTGTTAACAAAGGATTACCAGTTACAGAAATAGTATAGTCAGAGTTAGTTGGTCCAGTCCAAGTTTCCCATACAGCTGGGTATTGTATAAGATTATCAGCTGAAGCAGATCCGTCTATGTCTATGTTTAAAGTTGTGTCTTGTGCCGGCATTTGAAACGTGTCCATAAAAAACACGTGAACATAAACAACATTATTTGCTGTAACAGGCAGGTAACTATTGGCAGTAGCATCGTAATTATACTCACTGTTAAACATAACAACGTTTTTAACTTCACTAGGTAAAGAAACTGAATTACCACCAGAGCTTGAACCTATAAAATTATACTGCACAGAGCTCAATAAATTTCCAGTAGAAAAATTTGTAAGCGTTGAAGTCAAGTTAGATGTGCTATCAGCAGCAACACCACCAATTGTAAAATCAGACGCGTTTACTGTAAAGCCAAGATTTGGGGTTATAGTCAATATAACACTACCATTACCAGCTTGATTTGGTAACGTACCAGCAATAACAGAATCACCATTTTGTTCTGTAGTTATACTTTGGCTTATAGTGTAATTTGTAGTTGAACTGTGTCCCATAGTTATTTTTTAATGATCACTTGGATCGTCTTGTACTGTTAAAGTATATTCGTTAGTTCCTGAAGAGTAAGATACAGACTCAGCAAATCCTATACCTTGATAAGAAAACTCTTTACTATCCAAGTTAGCTAGATTAGTAGCTTCTCCATACAAATAGTTAAACCACTTTCCTTCTTTTTCTTTAAACTCTTTTAATCTAGCTGTTTGCAAGTCTGTTGTTACTGCATCAACAAACCAACCTTTCTTTTCTTGCAAGTTGTAAAACTCGTTATCGTTATAAGAAACTCCATCAACTGTTTCCGTTGTAAATAAATTTACTTGTGACTGTGTACCCTCATAGTTTAGCGTGTTAAAACTTTTTACAGAACCAGGCTGATCATTTAATAATACCGTAACGCTTGAAAG
>TARA_R100001463_G_scaffold834_1_pt1 | contig 10469 bp, 2 predicted proteins | sample TARA_R100001463 | Tara Oceans TARA_R100001463 (sample SAMEA2622242) | marine metagenome | biome: marine biome (ENVO:00000447); feature: deep chlorophyll maximum layer (ENVO:xxxxxxxx); material: "saline water (ENVO:00002010), including plankton (ENVO:xxxxxxxx)" | depth 40 m
ACCATTGTTATATAGTCACTTATTTTTTTGATTGTTTACTTATCTAGACCTTACTTTTCTTTCTTTTACTTGTCTTATTTTAACACCGCCTTTTGTTTTACTTTTTTTCTTTTCAGTTTCAACACCAACACTATAAGGAGTCCAACCGGTGGCCATAAGTACTCTTTGCCATGTTTCATATTGATCGCTCATAGCGTGCTTCATATTAAAAATGTTTTGATACGGTGAATATACAGGTGCATTAGTAACTGCCTGCACGGTCATTAGCGAAGCTTCTAAAGATGGATTTCCAAGTTCAAATTTAAACTCATCATTTTTTCTTATTTTTGCCCATTTTTTTCTCTCACCAGCTCTGTCTAACATGCCAAACTTAGAACCAATTGGAGGTGATAAATTTAATAAATCTTCAGCAACCTCACTGTAATCTACGGTAAAACCAGGTTTAGCGCTTTGTTTGAAGTATTCTTGTGTGGCATTTTTAAACGCTGACATAACGGCTCCTTGTATACCAAAACCTCTTAAAAAAGAGTCAGTTGTTGAGTTTAACATCATTGATTTTGTATTAGCTATTTTTTCAGCAGGCACGTCATCATCATTTAACAACATAGCAAACAACGCTGATTGAAGCCCAGCAAATATAGCTACTTGAGCGCCCATGTAATAAGATATTCTACCTACTTTTTCTGTTAACTCTCTACCACCTTTAAACCTACCTTTAGATATGTCAAGTATATCTTTCATACCAGCTCTATTCATCTGCATTGGTGTGTTAGCAAATGGTAATATAAACCTACCTATCAACGATGTCTGTTGCTTAGATAAAAGATCTGCTCTTGATGACTGCTGTGTTCTTTCTGATAACACTTGAAAATCTAAAAATGCCTGCTTTTCTGCTGCTTTAGTTTCCATACCTTGTTTTTCATACATTTTAATTCTGTTTCTATAAAATGTAGCACCACCAAACGATATTGCAAAACTATCCGCAAGTTTAGTTGGTAAATAACCAGCTTTAAGAACTTTAGATATTATTGACTGTACCATGTTTGGTGAAGATGCGGCTGCAGAAGCTATTTCGGCTTCAGTTACGTTTATAGCTAAACCATCTCTTCTTTGTTTTAACATGTCAGAGTTCATTATATACATAAAGTCTTTAGAAAATTGTTTTACATTAGCCATTGCTCTAGCGGCGGATATAGGGTTGTTTTCACGCATGTTTAAAAAGTTGGTGGTAGATATAGTTTGCAGCACAGCAGATCTAGTATTGAAGTTCATAATAGTACCAATACCACCATTTAAATAATTCATCATAGCTGCACTACCTCTGTCTAGCTTTAACGATCTAGTTCTACCAGTTTCCATACGATCAAACATATCTTCAATGTTTTCTCTCCACCTAGTACCAAGCTTAGACTCCATTTTGTTTAAGTTTTGCTCAGTAAATATTTCGTTTTTAATATCTATAAACTCTTGTAAGTATTGCTTTCTACTAACACCTCTATCCATACTAGTAACTTCACCAGCCATTGTTTCTGCCCACCAGTTTTCTCCTGGCTCTTTCAAACCTTTTTCTTGTTTAGTTATTTTAGCAAACTGTTCTGCATAAGCCTGTAGTTTTGGATTATTTTGAATATGCTCAACTAATTTAGCCTCTGTTGTTTTAGCTAGATCAGGTATTTTATAACCAGCTTTATTCCAAAGGTAAACTCTCATAGCCATGTCGTTAGTAAACGTAGTGCCTTCAACTTCTTTTGATATTTCCTTAACAACATCTTTGTTTTGTTTACGAAGATTTATATAATCGTTTTTAGCAGATTGTCTAGCTGTATTGTAATCTCTTATACCTCTTTCAAATGGCATTATAAACTCTTCTTTAAACCATTTTTTATTTTCAATACCTTTCTTGCCCTTACCATATAAAGGCTCTATAAGCAGCTCCAAGTCAGCCGCGCTATCTCGCATAAATACTCTTCTACGCTTAATATCTTTACCTCTAACTTTAGCTTCAGCTTTTGAAAATACTTTTTCAGAACCTATATCTAAAGAGTGCTCCATTATTTTATTAACTGTTGCGTTTAAGTTTTTAGTTGCTAACGCTTGTTGAACTTTAGATTTTATATCTAATTGATTTAAAACATCTCTAACAGCTTTAACGTTAGAAATAGCATCGTCAACAAAATACATGTCATTATATCCTTCTGCAAATTTTTCTAACATCCACATTGCCTTTGCTTCTCCAGTGCTATTACCTAAACCTGTAATATTTTCTAGTTTTATATCAATACCTTTAGATTTTAACCAAGCCTGTATTGCCGGCGCGCTTTCTGCTGGTCTAGCTGTTAAAACAAAAACATTTTCAGCACCAAACTTTGTTATTTGATTACGCATTTTTTGTAACAATGGTCCTTCAACACCGCCTCTAACATTTACAAAATCTTTAAAATCAAACTTATAACCTTGTTCTGCATATTTTGGCCCATCAACAGGCCACTTTCCAGAACTAATTTTGACTACGTCTTTTCCTTTTGTAGCAACAATAAAGTTTTTACCTTTATCAATAAGTGTTTCATCAAAATCAAAAGTAGACATACCTCTTGATTTTTTATTTTTATTTCTACCATTTTCTAAAGCTTTATCAACAATTTTAATAACTTTATTAATATCTTTAGAGGCCACAGTTTTAGCCATCTTTTTACCTATAGACTTGCTTAGTACGTTTCTATTTTGTATTTCAATTTTTTTGCCAGCTTTAATCTTATTGTTTAATTGATATTCAAATAAGCCCCATTGACTTTCCGGTATGTTTTTTAATACTTTTTTAGCTATATTTAAATCAAGACTTTCTAATTGTACGTCTAAAAGACTTTTACCCTTGTTAGGTCCACTTACTATAAAGTTGTTTTCTAATCTAGCATGCTTGTTTGCAAAAACGTTTAACAAAGGATTATCAACACCTTTCTTTAGCATTTCTGTATAAGACTTAGTAAAAGTAGTTGGGCCCTTGGCATCATTAAACAATTGTCCGTTTTTAGGTATCAAGTGTTGATTTGACACGTCTAAAATCTCTTTAAGTCCTTTTTTAAATGCAGGTGTAACGCCTTTGTGTTTACGCATAAGATCAACAAACCTGTTGGTTTGATTTAACAATTGTAAAGCATGTTCCCAGTGATTGCTTATTCCTTTGTTGTCTTTAGTTTTTACCTCTCCCTTGGCGCTTGTTGTTTTTATCTCTCCAGGTTTACTACCTATAGCGTTTAAAGAAGCCATTTTATAACCTAAAGATTTACTTATACTCTTAGCGTGGTTAGTTTGCATGGCTCTTGACTGAAGCATGTACTCGATACCATAGTTATTTTTATTTTTATATGCTACTTTTGCCATAGCTATAAAGTAATCTTCAAAAAACTCTCTATTAGCTTTTTCCGTGGCTTCAAAATCTTTTGATTTACCACTATGAGAAGCTTCTTTTCTATAAAGTTCAATCTTAGCATCTTTAATTGCTTCTATAGACTCGCCTCTATCTACCATTTCTTTTTCAAGTTTGTCTAACTTTTTCTTTAAACCGCTCCAGTCTGGTCTATATACGTTTTTATATTTACTAGCAGATTTACCTTCTATTGTTGTAAACTTTTCAGCTAAAAAAGCTTCAATAGCTTCAGCGCTTGTTTTACCTTTTTTATTTAAATAAACGGTACTTCCATCACTTAAAGTTTGCTTTCTACTTTTGCTACCAAAACCAAATTCAACTAATAAAGACTCTAAAGCGTGGTGGTTTTTTTGTCCTTTTTTAGTAGTTAAAGCTTCTAAATCTTTAAGATCAAAACCAAACTCTTTTACAACCTCTGCGTCTAATTTTTTTCTCCATTCAGCTAACTCAACTCCCTTAATTTTTTCACCAGGATTTTTTGCTATATAATTTGGGTCAGCGTGCTTTTCGCTTAACTTGTTTTTCTTAGCTATTTCTTTTGATCTACTAACAGACTCCGCGTAAGCAACATCTAATTCAGTTTCTGTTTTACCCTCTAACTCTCGTTGATATTTTTCATTTGCTTTAATAATATCTGTATCTTTTGTTAAAGCATCTCTCTCCATTATAATCTCCTCTAACACTTTAACACCAGGTATATTACCAGAAGCCTTAGTAATATCTTCTAATGTTACTTTTTGTTTTTCTACTAGTTTTATTAAATCATTTATATTTGACTTAGTAGCTAACGTAGGACTTTTACCAGCAGATATTTGGTTAATCATATTAGCTAAAGCAAACTTCATGGTTAATTCTGGTGTATTAGGAAGTTGTTTGTTGACGCTTTGCACATACACGGCTTTACGCGTCTGTGTCATTATACCTTTATATATACCGCTAAGCTGTGCTTTTGATAATTGAGTTTCCCCCATACCCCAAGAATCTAAAACATCTTGTTCAAATTTCTTTTTAACAACAGGGTCTAATGTTTTGTGATACTCCTTTAGTCTATTAGAATATTCATATTTAGAACCTTTAGTACCAGTTTGTTTTATTTCTTTATACAAAAGTGGATTACGTAATAAAACCGTTGTAGTGCCAGTTGCTTTTGCTTCAGAAGGAACTCCAGCTACTGTTTTAAGCGCTACGTTTTCACCGGTTATTGGATCAATTATAACTTGTAAACCATGTGGTAAAAGCTTAATATGAGTTTCTATATTTTCTTTTATTTTATTTTGTACAGCGTTAATATCAGCGTTATTCAACTGTTGTGACGGGTCTTTTTGCATTTTTTTGTAAATCTCAGGGCTAACACCATAGTGGTCCACAACAATATCTTTTTCTATAATTTTAGAATTTTTACCTATATTTTTATAACTAACTTTTTCTTTTGCTTTTGTTGTTTCAAAATCTAAATTTTTAGTATCTCCAGCGGCTTTTTGCTCAACAGATTTAGGCAGCTTAAGAGCTTCAGAAACAACAATTCCTTCTTGTTCTACTTTGGAACCAGTTGCATTTGTAGATTTTGTATAACCATACTCAGTGGTAAAAGCCTCGGCTCCTTTTTCAAAAGCATCATACGATGTAGTTTCAACGGTTTCTTTGTACTTACTCATTATATCACCAGCCGACCTGTATATTATAGATGTACCCCCTCTTTGTCCTGTTGTTAAGTATTCAAAAGGCGTAAGAGCTCTACCGTACTCCGCGTTAATTTTACCTGGGTCGTAATTTTTAAGAAAACGCTCTAGTATTCTATCTTTAACATCGCTAACAAATTGTTCTTTTTTTCCTTCTGCTACACCAACTTTAGTAGCGGCTTGTTTAATCATGTTTTCCAAACCTTTACTAGTGAGTATATCGCTTGAAACCCTGCCATACTCAGGACTTTTTTGAAACTCTGCTTGTGTTTTGTGTGTACCAGTGTAATTCTTATCTACTTGGTTTTTCCACTCACCTTGTTTAGCTTCGTCAACTTTTTCAATTTCTGCTTTATTTTCTAGCTTTCTTTGGTTGGCGTTTATTTCGTTAAAAAGATTTCTTTTTTCTTCAATGATTTTTTCATAACCTTTTGGTTTGGCTATTCTTAAATCTTTCATTTCTTGAAGTATATCTTCTTTTCTACTTTTTATTTGCTCAATTGTTTTATTTATATCAGTTGTAGCAACTTGTCCCTCTCTAGCCTTACCAGTTGGATCGTACTCTATTATTTCATTTAATCTTTCTAGTTTTTTAATATCACCAGTTCTACCATAAGTACCCAAAAGATCTATTATATCTTGCTTTAAATTTAAATCAGCTTTATGTCCTAAAGTGCTTTCAGCAAAATTACTCCAAAACTTTTTAATTTTAGTAAAAGCTTGATTACTAACCAGTGCGTTGTAATATTCAGCTTTACCTAAATACTCAGCAGAATAAGCCATCATCTCCTCTAGTTTATCTATTTCTCTTATATCTTTAGTTTTTAATATATCTTGATATAAATTACTACCAGGGGTTTTAATGCTTTTTAAAGCTTGTTTAAATGAATTTGTAAACTGCTCTTTCATTTTTATATTACCTTCAAACATTAAATCTAAATAAGCATGTAACGCTTCGTGATTAGCCCATTGTTTTCCTTTTGCTTTTTTAGTATTAATTTGTATTGTAGCAACGTTTTTATTTTCACCTGTACCCAACCTTGTGTACAAAGCGCTTACTTCTTGTTTTACAAGTCTTCCATTTTTTACTATTTCTTGATATATAGGTTTATCAGTAACTTCAATTTTTATTTCTCTACCTTTTGATTTAAATAACTCTGTCAAAGGTTTGTAATGATCTTTATAAGTCTTTTTTGCTTTAGCTGGATCTGTCCACTCAGCTGTATTGTTTATCATATCTAAACGTTGTGTGGCCAAGTTAAAATCTTCCCAATGTTTTTGATAATTTTCAACGTTTTTATTTTTAGGATTATTAACAATGAACTCGTTTATCTTTGCGTCTACAGCAGCAGGATCAACTATTTTGTATTTTCTTATAATATCTTTTCTTAAATTTTCTAAATCTTTAGCTATAAATTCTGCTGATTGTTTTTGAAACTTACCAATATCAGTAGTAGTTTTAAAATCCATAGCATTAAAATGCATCAACCCTAATGCCTTACCAGTAATAAGATTTAAACCTATACGTCTCATATTTTTGTCACGGTCAGCCCAATGACGCTTAGCCCATGTCTCATATTCTTCCTTGCCTTCAATATCTTTTACCAATGCTCCTAAGGCATCACCACCTTCAACTGCTAAAGCAAACGCCGGTGCATTTACAAATGTTGATTGTAAAAATGTATTTAATTGATTTCTACCCGTGGTTAAATCATATTTTTTACCTCTACCAAATCTACCAAAACCATACGGCAAAACTTTAGGAGCTATAGCAAAACCAAAACCAACGCCTCTTTCAAACTCCATTCTACCATCAGTTACAGCGCCTAAAACCTCTCGCATTTTAAAATCTTCGTATAAACCTAGTGTAACAGTACCAACACCTTTTTGTAGACTACTAGCCGGCGTCACAGTATATCCACCTGCTTTAGCCCAATCATCTAGATCTTTACCGGCCTTAGAAGCTTCTTTTATAGCTTTTGACTGTGTAACACTTTTTCCAGCTTTATTTACGTATCTAGGCGCTGATAACCCAGCTATCATTCTATTTATGCCTAGTGCTTTTTGAACTTTATTTACAGGGTGCAAAACCATTAACATAGAAGTTAAACCTCCAGCGGCTTCCGTGGCTTCATCAGCAAAAGTTCTTTCAAATATTTCTTTTTGCTGCTCTGTTACATCTGCTCCAGACTCTGGTATAATTTGATTACCAATAACATCTATTACTTTTTGATTAGTAGGTTGAAATTGTTCAGCGGTAATAGTTTCGCCAAACATAGATTGAGCAAACGCTCCTCCAAATTGTCCTATTCTATTTTTACTTATAGTACTAGGATCTCTGTTTAAATAATATACTTGTTTTAAAGCAGCATTTTTAGCAGCAATATCATGGCTTTGTTTTCTTCTTGCTTGTAAAAATTCTATAAACTCTTCTTCATTTTTATAAGGCTTGTTTTCAAAATCTTGAGGTATTATTTCACCTTTAGACATATAACTATCTGGTGACCAAAAATCCCATATACCTGGAACATGCGATAATTGTGTCAACACACCTAATGGAACATTTTGAAAAACACCTTGTTTATCAGACTCATATCCTCGCTGACTTAATATGTTTCGTATGGTTTTATCACCCACGTAATAATTACCAACCTCTTCGTTTTCTATGTTATAACCAGCTTCTTCTAATAATAATCTGTTGTTGTATTTAGCTAAATCATCTAAAGAAGTATTTTGAAAACTAGCTAAATAAGTTTCATAAGCGTCTGTAATGTTAACAGCTGTTCCACCGTTGTTACTTATAGCTCTAGCTTCTGTTTTCTTTATATTTCTACCACTAATTGGATCATGCCATCTTTCGTATTTTTCATCTTTAGAAATGCGCTTACCGGTTCTTCTTGTTTCAAATCCATCAAACGTTTTTACTTGTATAATTTCGTCTTTGTTAAATAAACGATCACCTAAAGAACCTGGTATTTCTGGATCTAAATAATTTTCAATAGAAACTTCTTCGCCATCTATATTTACAGTGGTTTGTCCATTTTTAAACTTTTTAACAAGCTGAGCAAACTCAGCCTCAAGTTTATTTTCAAAAGAGTTTATTTTAGCATTATCTAATCTATCTATACCTAATTCTATAGCTTCAGCGTCGCTTTGACCTTTTTCTTTTTTAAGAATAATATTATTTATTTTTTTACGCTCGTCTTTTTCACCTTCAGCTTTTTGAAACGCTCTAGCTTGTGCACTGAATATATTTTCAAATATACTGTCTAAATCAGAGTCGGATAAATTAGGAAAAGCAGTTCTATTTATACCAAGCTCACCTAAATTAGACTTAAAGTCTTTTATTAAATCACCCAAAGTAGGATCATTTATTTGATATGCTGTTATATTATCAGTGCCCATAGCTTGGTTAGCGACGCCTTTGCCAAAGTATTCTGTGTTTAGCCAAGCCTCTAACAATTCTTTATCTTGGCCATAGCCTTTATATTTTTCTTTTGATACAATTTTATCATCAATAGAAAAAAGTTTTGGATCTTCTTTTTTAAACGTTGGTGTTGGATAAAATTTTTCTTCTTCTTCTTCTGTTAACAATCTAAAATCAGTTTGTTTAGCTTCTACCTTTTCTTCAACTTTTTCTTCTTCTTCATCATCTTTTAAAATAGAATAAAAATCCCCAGAACTTAAAGGGGTGTTTGCGGTTAAATCTGGTCTTCCAGCTTTGTCCCATTCAAAATAATCTCCAGAACTTAAAGGAGCATTAGGATCTATTTCTGGTGTTACAATATTTGGCTGTACAGTTCTATCTTGAACAGCTCCTAAACTAAATAATTCTTCTGTTGTAAAATACTTTTTAGCCATGTATTATTATTTTAATGTCCAGCCATTAATAGTAAATACCTCTGTTTTACCTTTATTTTTACCTTCTTTAACTATTCTTTGTTGCCCTATATAAAAGTTTTGCATAGTTTGTCTATCAGCCGCTCTTGCTCCTACTAAGTTGAATAATATATTTCTAGCCTCAATTGCCTTGGTTGGATCTATATACGTTGCTTGATTTTGTGAATCTAAAATTTGAAATTTACCTTTGTTTTCTCCTTCTGTAATCTCTGTAATTTGACGTGAAAGCTTAGGGTCTATAATTAAAGACTGTAACCCTTGTAATGTTATACCGGTTTTAATAAGTTTATTTACATCGCTAATATTTGTTCTGCTTTCTTGAATATAATCTTGTAGTGGTTTTGATTGTTGTAAATTAATTTCTCTATTAAGCGCTTCGTTTTGTTTTGTGTCATATGCTTTTTTACCACCAACAACGCCGTCATCTACAACATCTGTCCAATATTCTGACATCATTTTTACAACTTGTTTTTTATTATTTTTATCAAATAAATAATTAGAGTTTTTTGCTTTTAACATTTCTTTTTTTCCATCAGGATAATATTTATCATCTAACTCGCCGTTTAACCATTGTCTTTCAAAACTAAGTGGCGAACCATCTTGAGAAAAATCTGTAGTTAACATACCATGTAATTGCTCGACACCAACTTTTCTACTATTAAAATGATTAAGAAGTGAAGTTTTAGCATTGTCTTTATATAGTGCTGGATCACCACCCTGCTGACCATATGACACGCCTTGTGAAAATAAATTTGAAACAAAGTTTATACTTTCTTCGGGTTTTAAATTGTAATTACCAGCATAATCTTTATAATTTACACTTTCATTGTCTTTCATAAAAGTTAAATTACCGCTTATGTCAACGTTCATTTCAGAATTGTTTGTAAAAATATCTGTATAAAAATTGCTGTTTGGATTAGCATTTCCTTCAGCTAAAAAACCATTATCATAATCTTCTCTGTATTGACTTTTGTCAGCGTTATATGCTTCTATTTGACTATTTAAATTCATAGCTGCAGATTTAATACCATCTATTTGATCTAAAAGATCTGGATTTTTTGTTCTTTCATATTCGGCAGATAATCTGGAATACTCTTTTCTTTGCTCACGAAGATAGTTGGTTATTTTTGCTTTATTAACAGGATCAGCAAGCAAATGTACTTGATCAGCGCCAGGATATTCTTTTGCGTACTTTTCCATTTTATCATCTTCCTCTTGTTTTGCTTTATCCATAATGTCAAACATAGATTGAGCGCCAGAAGCAAAAGCGGCTCCCATTACATTAAAATTTTCTGACGCGGCTACAGCGGCCTCACCTTGTATTAATGCCATATTAGGGCCGTATGATAATTTTGGTTGTTGTTTTTTTGCCATAACTTATTCAAATTTTATTCCTAGAAAATCGGTAACTTTATTTTGTCCAAACGCACCACCTGCATAAGCAGTTGCTAAACCACCAATACCAC
>TARA_R100001463_G_scaffold47725_2_pt1 | contig 10462 bp, 6 predicted proteins | sample TARA_R100001463 | Tara Oceans TARA_R100001463 (sample SAMEA2622242) | marine metagenome | biome: marine biome (ENVO:00000447); feature: deep chlorophyll maximum layer (ENVO:xxxxxxxx); material: "saline water (ENVO:00002010), including plankton (ENVO:xxxxxxxx)" | depth 40 m
GAAGGTTTGGTATATACCCATTCCTGTTTGGACTGCTGCTGGTATAAGTGTTAGTGCTAATGGTATTGGCATATCTTTTTCTTTTTACTAATTTATGAAATATATATTATCTATTACTTCGCTCTGAAAGTGAGTAGTTCATGCTAACAGCAAACAACCTTTCTTCATTAGTTGAATCGTTAATTAACTTAAACAATATACTCACATCTCTCATAGAGTCTCCTTCTATTAATGGGTTTTCTACATTAGGTGTGTTCTCGTCTTTCCATATAGGTGCGTAATGGATGTTTTCTTTACTATAAAGTGTGTGACCCTGACCATAAGCTACAGAGAAATCGTCTTTATTTAAATTACTTCTCTGACCTCCCTGAGTAAATATATCCCTAACCTGCCACACAGAATCAGACTCCTCGCTTAACGCTTGGAATACTTTTACATTACTTGGGTTTTGATTAAATACCGCCCAAACCTCGCTACCTCTTTCTTCTCCGTAAAAGCTGTTTCTTTTTGCTCCAGGAGTGTTGTGTAAATATGCTTGACCATTTCTAAAGCTTAAGAAATCAATACCTATCCTAACCATACACTCAGGAGCGTAAGAGTAGAAAGATGTCCAATGACCAGTCTTTTCAGAAAAAGCCAATGTTTCAGCAGGTATTGTTAAAAGCTTTTGTCTGTCAAGAGATATATCTCCTGCAACACTGTTTATAACAAAAGTTCCATTAGATAAATCCCTTACAACCTCAAACTCTGTAGGAACACCTTGAGGGTTTGCTGTATATAAGATATCAAAGGTAAATGTGAGACCATCCCTAGTTTCTGTAATCTGATCTGCTTGTGAGGAAACTAAAGCAAGTTCATCAGGTGTAAAACCTTCAGGTCTGCTAACACTTCCAAAAGCAACAATGTATTCATCAAAGTTTTCATCAAACACACCCCAAACTTCAGGCAACAAATTAAAAGCTGAATAGAAATTACTCTTACTTTCAAAGTATGCGTGCATCTTTTTATCCGACAAAGGAGTAATACCATCATTAGACAACCTTAATACCTTACCGTTTCTAACATCAAACCAATATCTTCTACCCTCGTTTTCTACAAAACTTTCAGGATTTAAAGTACCATAATCACCTCGGTAATATATAATCTTAGACAAAACCTTTGCCGAAGAAGCGACAGTACCTTGGTCAAATTGGTCAAAAATAACATTCTCCTCTACTAATATCTTCCCTGTTTTAGTTTCTTGATAACAGTCTAAACGCTTATCTTGAGAAAATAACTTTTGGATAGAACCATACTTTCTGTCATAGGTTTCAAAAGCAGTGTCAAAGAAGCTGTTTAAGCCGTTTATATTTGTTTCTGGTATAAATCTATCAGAATAATAAATAGATGTTATCCTGTTTACTCTGTGGGCGTTTGCGTCAACAATGTTAGGTCTTCCTATATCTGATACTTTAGACTGAAAAAAATCAGAAACCAACTGACTATCAATACTTGTTCGGTAAAAACCGCTAGTTTCTGTAGATATACTTCTTGACCTATAATAAGTATCGCCACCTATTAAAAATCCTTTAGCTCCGTCTGATAAGTTAAATGGGTCTTGGTCTTTAGTGCGTCCTTGGTGATAACTAATTGTGTCACCACTTACAGGGTCAACAGCTTTTAAAATATCATAACATTCTCCTATTTCATAATATATATATTGGTCTACATCAAGCTTTGGAGTGTATATCTCAAAAAAAGCACCGCTAGACAAATCTTTGTCTTGAGCATCATTTTTAACTTTTAATATGCCGGCTTCAAAAGATAGAATCTTTAAGTCTATATAATCTTCATAGTAATTATTACTGGAGTCTTTAATAAGACGCATTCTATCTCCTGTGGTAAAATCATAAACTAAAACAGAATCTGGATTACTTGTCTTGTACTCATCGGTTAAATTAGTAATATCAAACTCTATTATTGGAGCGTCATTAAAGTTATTATTAAGACCCCCTGAATAAGAAACATCTGAAGTAAACCATTGAATGTATTTGTTTAATTCTGTGTTTAAAGTCCTAACAATTTGATAATGAGTAGCCCAGCTAGGAGGCTCACTTGTAATCTCCCATTCTACAGAAGGAGCTGTTTTTACATTATTACTATAAAAAGGAAGGCTTAAGTCTTTCGCAAAATTTGTAGTTCCGCTTCTGTTTGCCCTGTCGTAATAAACTAAACCAAAACTGTAAGTACCCCCGTTTTTTAATCTAGATTTATTAGGGTCTGAAGCAGCATTAAAAGCTATATCAAACAAAAGACTATTTTCGTTTTGAAAACCATTAACCCCTATAAAAATAGGTATAAAATTTTCACCTAGAGACTCTGGTGAGTAGCTTCCAAAAACATCGTTTTTTAACATTGGTATAAAGCCTAGCTTTCTATCTACAAGACTAGGTGAGCCAAAGAAGTTAGCAGAGGGAGCGTAAAGAATAAGACTAGCTATTCCATTAGATTGTGTTTTTTGAACATCCCCCTGCTCACAAACTACGTCAACACCTTCTTGAGGATTGCCAAACTTGTCTAGTATTCTGATTTCAAAATTAGTTCTATATTTAGATGTTAAGTCTTGATTTTTATTTGGGATTATCCAAAACCTTGTCGTTCCTATTGATGTATTAAATGGAGCTAAAGAAGGCAAAGGCGAACCCGTAGCAGGTCCTAACAAATCATAAGCATCGTTATTTATCTCTTGTCTCTGTAAGCCTGATTGTATAGATGTTATGGTAGAAGATCTGTTTGGCGAATTAAAGAAAAAACCATTATGGTCAGTAAGGTTTGAAAATCTTCCATCTCTAGAACTATATTGAACCTCACAAAGATCTATTCTTTTTTGCCCTAATGCTCCTGAAATACTGTTAGGGATATACGTTGAAAAAGGATCTAAGGTGACAAAATCACATACATAACCTGCATTATTTATGGGTGTATTCTGAGCAAACACAGCAGTTCCTGATAAATCAGCAACAACTATCTCTATATTATCTAAAACCTCTCCGTTCTTAACTACAACCTTGTACTCTTTATCATAATACATTTGAACGTCAGAAGTTGTTCTGCCCTCTCCTATTCTATTTAAAAATGTTGATGTTTTTTGATATTTTCTATCTGGGTCTAGTAAATCCTCTTGAGTAGTCCAGTTGGAAGCAACCCTCATTAAATAAGTACCGTCTGGGACATCGTTCATTTCCCAAGTTGAGTAAACCCTTGTTTCTGGATAAAGCGTGTTACCCCCTCCTTGACCTTCTATAGCACCCTTAATCATCTTACGGTGCTTATTAGTCTGATAAAGATAAACATTATTATTATCCTGAAGCCTTGAAGCAGAGTCGTTTTGACTACCTCCCTCTGATACCTGTCTAGATATACAATAGTAATCTGTTCCTGCTAAGTATATTACAAAACCACCCAAGGGTATTTGCTGTTTAAGACCAGAAATCATAGCAGCAGGCTCTATAGCGTTGCTTTTGCCAAAACCTCCAAAAGCGTAGGTAGAAGGGTCGTTAGATGTAGAGCATGTTATGGGTTGATACCGATTAAAGTTATCTTCGTTATTTGAGTTTGAAATTCTTAAAAACCCCTTTATAGTATTTGAGTTAGTTGAAAATTCTTCTTCATAATCAACTTTTAAATCTAATTCTACAGCTACATTATCATATCCTTCTGTTATATTACCATAGGAGATCCTATTGCCTTCAATATACTCTTGTGCTTGTGCTAACTGAGGTAGAGAATCAAAAAGCTTATTAGATTTAGGCAATGAAATACTGTTGTAGTTTTTTTCGTTTCTAAACTCATATAAATAATCACCGTTTGAATCTGTGTCGTATTTAGAAACATCTTTATCTTCAGCCTGTAAAAAGTCACCCGTATTACCAAACCTAAAAGCTACTATAACTCTTTTTACAAGCTCACCACCTTTAGGAATGGTAACCTTTATAACATTATTGTCTTTTGGTATAGCTTGGGTAGATATTGGGGAGTAAGCACTTTCTTCTTGGTCATCATAAACATAAGCCGCTTTAAATTGAACTATCTTGTTTATTAAATGATTAACGAGTTGATTTTGGTCTAATTCAAACTTAAATGTTGGGGGCTTTAAAGGAGGATACTTAATAGCGTCTACTACCTCCTCTTTTATTGGCTCTGCGTAAAAACCTGCCTTTGCTTTTTGTATGTTTATTTTACGGGGAGGGTTAAATCCATCAGTAAAGTAAAGCAAGTTATTGTTTTCATCAAACTCTATAACATTATGACCCGTTATTAATTCTTCTGATTGAAAGTTTAAAACACTTGCAATCATAACTTTAACTATCTTACCCTCTACATGGTTATATTCAAAAATACCATGATTACCTTCTGAGTTGTACAAAAAGTAATAACTTAAATCTCTTAGTTTGTCCCAGCATGAGCCTATAACCTTATTAGTGCCTGATGGTAGTTCTGTATTTGGTATAAATGTGTTACCTTGAATATTTTCAGCAGAATAAACACCGCTATCAGTAGAAGAGCCTATTCTTACATTAACATTTTTTCTAGAAAAACCAGGCTCTATTAATCTCTCTTCGGTATCCAAATCCATACCGTATAAAAACTGTCTTTTCTCGTAACCCATTTTTTAAAATTTAGGTGATGCTTTATTACCCTTTCTAAATGCCTGTAAAAGATCTTGAACACTCTTGGAAGATATTCTTGACCTTAAAAGCTTCTTGTTGCCGCCATAAAGCTGTCTTTTTCTTTCAGAAACACCAGCTCCAATGTTAGCGTTATTTTCAGTAAGTTTCCAATCTAACCAAGACTTCACAGTTTCTACAGCAAAAGGATGAACCATAAACTCTCCGTTTGTTTTGTTAGGGTCTGCTAAATACTCTAAAGTAATGGTAGAGCCACCCCTGTATTTATCTAGCTGTATTTGCTGATAATTCTTATCTATTTTAAAGCAACCATTTGAGTTACCTCCCCCTCCTACACCATAATATCTACCAACATTTTCACCATTTGTATAATGAACCGAAGAATATTCAACATTGCCAATATTATAACTACTAGAAGAAGAATTATCATCTGTGCTTTTTTTTATTGCAATTCTTTTTCCACAATCATCTAAAGTTCTATTTAAAGCTATAGCATCGTTAACACCAATCTCTCTAAAATATCCCTTAGAATCAGTAAAGCCTATACGGATATAATTTAAATAGTCATCGGGAAGGTCTACGGTGTCTATTTCAGAAACAGCAAGCTCCTTTATTACTGGCACTCCAGTAACATCATAATGAAGCTCTCTTAAGCAAGCTATCCCTAATTGAAGTGCCTGAACAAACCTATGCTCTGTTCTTCCTGTTTCTATTAAAAACTCTCTAACTACTTTTTCTAATTCCATTAGTCTTTGCTGTTATCGTTTATATCATCTTTAGGCATCTGTCTTTGCTGTCTGTAAAGCTCTACTGTAAACCCCACCAAAGCCTGCTGCATATCTAAAGGAATATCAACTTCAGGATCTATCTCTTCTGACTGGATACCACCTGCTAACTTTATTAAAACATTGTCAACACAATCAGAAGGTTTTAAATTAATAAAATACATCTTTGTGTTTTCAATAAAATAACCTCTTCTGCCTCCTAAGTTTCCAACTAACAAACCCCTTGACAATCCTAAGAAATTTGGGTTTGCAGGAACAAAAGAATCTATCTCTGAAGCGACATTTGAAACATGGACTATACCCATTCCTAACGGAAGACCAACATAAGTAGAAGGTATTTTAACATACTTCATTCCCCTTATCTTATCTTCTTTTACTTCTTCTATAAATGTGTAAACAAAACCACCATCTAGCCAGCTAACACCCTCTGCTTTGTTCTGATAAAAGCTTTGTTTTACCATCTGACCAAAAGCTTGGTCCACATAAATCATTAACTCGTCTTTTCTAACTTCAGAGTCTGGAGTAGGAGTACCACCCTCTATAATTCTTTGAGCTTGTTCTGCTATTATTTCTCTAGTATCTCTTGTCATTTTTTAAATGTGTTATACTCCCTGTTGTTTCATTTGTTCAGCATACTGAATCAACTGAGGCTCTCTCAAGTTAATCCCTAAGTATGAGGCACACATCATTATTATTTCATTTACAACCTCATCAGGAGCTTCTAAGTCAACAGAGTTCGGAGCATCGTAAACAGGTCTACCATTTACTACCGTAAAAGCCCAATAAGGACTTACAGGCTGTCTTAAATAAGTAAAATCTACTACACCTATGTTTTTTGGATATATCTGAATGTGGTCTTTATAAAAAGCAGCTATAACATATTTTTTAGCCTTTATCCTTTTTGCGTAAATACTAGAACCTAAAAAGGAAGAAATCTCGTTGTCGTTGACAATATCAATCTGACTAGGCACAACAACTGTTTCTCCATTTTCTTCAAATTTATAATTATATACCAAACTTGATAAATGCAAATAGTCTGTTGGTAAATAAAGTTTACCATCACTACCAATAGTAGAAACATCATTTCTAACTAATAAAAACTTTAAATCATCTGTTACCTTTTGATTCTTTTGCCAACCCGTTTTATTCTGATTGTTGTCTTTTAAGTTGTTATAACGCTTCATGGTCCACTCATAAAACGCTCTTTCAATAGAAAGATTAAACTCTTTAGGAGTAATGTTTCCAGACTGATCCTTATCGGCTAAATATTTTAAAAAATCGTATGCCTTATTTATATCCATTAAGCACTGTATTTAACAAGCCTAACACTTCTAATAGATATATCACTAGCTGATGAAGTATTAGAGTTTACTTTTAAATCATAATTGTTAGACGTAAAGTCTAAAGAAGAAATAGAATTGTAAGCTATCTCTGGGTTGTTACCGTTTAAATTAAGAACACCGTCAGTACTAAGACTTGTGTTTGAAATATTAAACAAGGTTACTTTTGCTTTAAACAAAACATTATTAGGTGATGTTAAAACAGTATTTGCTAAAATAGTGGTTGCTCCAAATAAGACAGAAACACCCTTAGCATTAGCGTTGTTGTTAAAATATCCACTAACCTCTAAATCTAAACTTTCTCCTGGTAAAAAAGTGCCAGAGGCTATAGTGTAAGTATAGGCTGTCTCTAATCCAGTAGTAGAGCTAAATATCGTTAACTTAGTATCTAAGGTCTCAGCATAGTTGTTCTCAATCCAAGATCTAGTTCCTGATGTAGTTGACGATAAAAGATAGCCGTTAAAAGCTGGGTTTCCTAAAGAAGACTCCTTGGTTGCTAAATCTGTTGTGTCTACTAAGTCTAATCCAGTAGTATCTCTATAAGAGACAACGGACCAAGAAGTAGAAGATGATATATATTTAGCTTCAATAGTAACTTTTTCTCCGGCTATTTGAGAATCAGTTAAAGATACTCCAAATATAGTTATATTGTTGCCACTTGGAGTAAATGTTCCTTTGTAGTCAACTATAAATGTGTCACCGTCTATAGGAGTTCCACCTAAATTATAACTCCAAGAACCTGTTAGTGTACCTGTTCCTGTAAGGACTATGTTGCCCTTGTCAACACCTGGCTGAACAGTAACAGAGCCTCCACCCACAGTCAAAACTGTTGCTTGAACCCCTTGAGCAGGAGTGGATATACTAGCAGACCTTAAAGAAGAAACTGATAAATCTGATCCTGGACTTCTAGATATTTCATACCATTTATTATCAGAAACACTATACTGTAAACTTATAGAGTGGTCTTTTGTCGCTGTTGCAAAATCAGCATTATTAGCCAACTCTATATTACCCCCTTCTTTTACTGTTGTAACTTTAGCAGACTCCTTTCCTCTTAGTATAACAACATCACCATCATTAAAAATACCAGCATCTATAGTGGTTAAATCGTCGGCAGCTATAGCCCCCTCCGTTTGAACATTAACAACAGTTTTAGCTCCATCTCTATCTATTGATATATTTCCCGATGATATTTGTACCTCTTTTATGGAAAAAGGAGAACTTGAAGACTTTCTTAAAACGCCAGATGTAATATCTGTAGCACCTACCAAAGTGTCATAAACCGCAGAAACAGAAGAGTTTAGATACATTCTGTATCCAATCTGATCATCAACCAAACCAGTTGAGTAAGACCCTCCATCTAAGTTAGACGCTGTTATAGCTGCTGTTCCTGTTGTTGAAAAAGCAGCTACAGTTCCGTTTAAAGAACTTCCCTCAGCAGGGTCTAAATAAACAACAACTGCACTTCCTGATGAAACAGCAGTATAGCTAGGAGAACTAACCTTTGCGTTTATTGCTATTGCTAAATTAGTAGCTAATTCAGTTGTGGTTGCTCCTGTGACAGGACTTGCTGTATCAAAAACCGAAACACCGTTATAAGATAAGTTGGTTATATTACCTCCTGCGGCAGAAACATTTACCGAAGAAACAGCAGAAACATTAGAGCTTAAAGGAGATGAAACAAGCATCTTTCTTTCAGCAGCATCTCTACCGTCTTTGTCGTTAACATATTGAAATGTAGTTATGTTGCCACTAGCGTCAGCAAGATATATTAAACCCGACCCTGACCCTAACTTAGATAATTCTGTTTTTATTGACATTATTCAAAAATTTGTACGTTAAAATAAATTTTAGTATAGCCGTAACCTGCTTTTCGTAAGTCATTTCCCGATATAAAACCATCAAAAATGGAAGACGTTGAGTATACACCAAACTTAATAGAGTTACTACTTTGATTAAATATACTAGGCTTGATATAAAGAAAGCCATTTACAATAGCATCATTCGTACTTATTGTGCCACCCATAACATTAGACTCTACGTAATGAACAGAAACAAACACCTTATAGGTGTTGTTTGCCACATTTTGAAAGTCAGAAATAGACATTTTAAAAGTGTTACTATTGCTGCCTATAGAGTCAAAAGAAACGGTAGGTGATTTAAAGTTAGGAGAGCTATTACCCTCTATGGAGATATCCGAAGCAGACACAGTGATATTTCTGTTAACCGAACCACCAGTCTGAACAGGAGCTTCAAGATTAAACTTAAAAGATAAAGTTTCTTTAGGTATTATTACAGGATTGGACAACGATACAGTATAAGCTGTATTAGTCCCTGTTGTGTTTGGCGAAACACTTATGCCTGTTCCTCCCACAACACTTGATGTTGCTGTTGCATTAGATATGTCATTTATAATAGACTGAGCAAGTGTGAGAGTGTATGTTGTTGTGCTACCACTAACATTAGTAGCTACATTAACACCATTTCCTCCTGAAGCAACAACCGCAGTAGCACCTCCTGTTCCTGTAATTGGAATAGGATCTCCTGAAGCACAACCACAATCATCATTAGTCTGAGCAACTTCCTTTATTTGTTCTGTTAGTTTTGTAATAGCAGATGAGTCTCCACACTCATAAGCCGTTCTTAAAGATGCTAAATGAGAGGTTATTATAGTGTACCTTTCTAAAGCTAAATCTGCTAAAGTCTTGTTTACACCTTTATACTTCATATACTCTTCAAAAACAGAGTTTATAGAACAAAAAACATCGCAAAGGTTATCATCACAGTTTACGTTTATTGAGTCCGAAGAAGAGAATGAATCCGAAACAGAAAAACCACCTCCAAAATCATATAAAACATGAGCCTCAAAAGAGAAAGATTGTAGCTGACTGTAAAAAGAATTAGTAGTTAAAATAGGACTATAACCAACTAAAGGAGCTATACCTGGAACTGAAGTAAAATATAATGTAGTCCTTCTTTGAACTATTGTTCCATCTCCTGTATTGTTTGACACACTAGCAACAGAAACAACTGTTTTGTCGTTTACTTTGTCATAATTTACACCTGTTATTGTGTATTGACCATCATTACCCGTTGAACTTATTACATCAAACTTATTACCAACAGTGAAAAAGCCAACCTTCTCTCCAGAAACACTAAAAGTATTTGCTGAAGAGCTTGCCGCTGATATTGCAAACCTGTCGTTTGGTGTGACAGCATTAACTAAATAGTTAGTAGTGTCAGAACCCTTTAGTTCAGGTGATAAACAATCCGCTGTTAATTGATTAGTTGCTTTCGGTTTTGTGTATGAGTAAGTAAAAGTCTTTATCTTAGAAACAGTTACACCACCTGCTGTAGCCCTGTACTCAAAAGTATAAAGACCAACCTCCGGTGTTCCTCCTGATAACAGTGGTACATTTATTGAGGTTGTATTAACCCTTGAAGTACCTACGCTTGACCCTGTTATATCTGCCGAGCCACTTAAATTATCGTAAACAACTCCACTAGGAGCTGTAACTTTAATTCTACCTGTTACATCAGTTAAAGCGACACCTTGAGGAGTGTAGTCTGCTATATCTGTGAATTTAAAGACTTTTGGGACACTACCCAATAAAAACGATACATTAAAATCTGTTGTTGTTAAAGCCATCTTTTTATAATAACATTATTG
>TARA_R100001463_G_scaffold40507_6_pt1 | contig 10414 bp, 13 predicted proteins | sample TARA_R100001463 | Tara Oceans TARA_R100001463 (sample SAMEA2622242) | marine metagenome | biome: marine biome (ENVO:00000447); feature: deep chlorophyll maximum layer (ENVO:xxxxxxxx); material: "saline water (ENVO:00002010), including plankton (ENVO:xxxxxxxx)" | depth 40 m
TGGCTACTGGTGCTTCTGGTAGCGAAATTAAGTTCAGTGTCGATAAAGACGGCAACATGTGGTGGGGAAACTTCACTACCTATGCAAATGCTGTATCTCGAACTGGTGCTAGTGGCACCATAGACAATGATTATGTGTGGACAAGGTTCGCAGGCGATGGAAGTGATTACCGAATTGGAACACCCAATAACTACGTTAGGTTCAGTAGCAATCCTGGCCTTTTCTCTAAAAACCTTTATCTTGAGGGGACTGCAAATATCCGAGGAAACTTGGTGGTTGAAACAGGGCAAAGCGGTGCGTTAAAGGCTGGTAACACGAGTCTTACTGAAACAAGGCTTCAATTCGGAACTGGTCCCTACCTAAGTATTGACCACGCCCTTGGTAGTTACTTTGGTGGTAACTCTATCGCTATAAAATGGGGCAGTGTTGCTGGCAGCGACGCTTACGGATATATCGCTGGAGGTAATTTCGGTTTCGGTACAGCAATGATCGCAATGGGTATCAGCCAATCAAGTTACCACTACTCATCTGCTACACAATCAGGAATCTACGCAAGCGGTTCTGCAAACATTAATATACATTCTGCTAGCCGGTTTATGATGATTGAAGCGAGTGGCTCAAGTTCATATATCCAGTTAAAAGCCGACGATGGTATATACATAAATTCTATAACCCCAACAAATACTGCTTCCAGGATGTACAACATTGGTGGCACTCTACATTGGAATGGCTCTGCAATAGGTAGTAGCGGTGGCATGGACATTGCTGGCTTGTCAACGATGACTCCAGGTAATCCTGTGGTCACGTATATACCTTGGTCTTACAGTAGTGCAGGCACTGAAAAGAAAATGACTGTTGTTACGTTGGCTCAAGAGTTATTAGACACAGGAGAAATTGTTGACAAAGATGCTACTGCTACCACTTTTAGCGGTTACATCGAGTTTGATAATACGTCTGATGCTGCCGACGCAGGTATTCGAGGAAACGGTGATTATCTCTTCCTTAAGAGATCTAATTCTACTCACTCTGTTCGTATAAGAGCAGGTGGTATAGATATCTATGAAACAGAATTTACCCCACGCTATACTAACGGAGCAGACGTAGGTAGTTCTACTAAAAATTTCTCAACCATGCGTGCATTAGTTATGCGTGCCAATTCTTACTTAAGTCTTTCAGACGAGAATCTCAAAACAGACATCACTGATGAAACGAAAGGTGTTGATTTCTTGAAGGGTTTACGCCCTGTAACTTTCAAGTGGCGTGAAACTGTAGACTATGAAACTCGAGAAGTAAGGCCAGGTGGTCGTACTCATCACGGGTTCATTGCACAAGAAGTTAAAACAGTTTTGGGAGATGACTCAGCAAATGATGGAATGTGGTGTACTGAAGTCATTCCTGCAGTCGCTGGCGAAACAGGCGAAGATGGCACTGTCGTTCCTGCTCAACCTGAAAGGGAAGAACAAAGCCTTCGCTACGAGCAGATGATTGGGCCTATTGTTAAAGCAATTCAAGAACTTAGTGCTAGAGTAGAAGTATTAGAGGGCTAGAGAAGGCTAAGATATAATTATGGCAGATTTAACAATTACAGTTCCAGACGATCAGATAGCAACAATGGAAAAGCATCTTGATCCTGCGGGAGAAGCAGGCGCTGACGCTGCAGAGAAAACAGCAAACGTGCAAGCCTCTATCCAAGGGATTGTTGACCGCTGGATTTGGGATGCAGCCAAACAAGCAGCGGCGAATGCTGTTGCAGATCCAACAGCGTAAAGGTAGGATATAAATATGAATGAGGAACAAGAGCAAGTAGACGTTAGCGTCGTGATTAATAATCTTTCCGCACAGGTGGCGAAACTTACAACTGATTTGGCTGTACGAGATGCGATCATTGAATCGTATAGGGCTAAGTTGCAGATTGAAGTAGAACCAGTTGAAGAAGATATAGCAGGGGACATAGTAGACATCTAACATGCTGTAAGGCAGAATAGATATATGTCTAAAAATAACTTTAACTACCGCTTACGGTGTGAGGTTCCTGAATATACTTTGGCAGTTGCGCTAAGTGAAGGTATTAAAGTATTTGACGAAGAGGCTAGTGTCACTATCAAGGAATCCCAGGTTGATGACTTTTGGGAGTTCACGGCGCAGTTTAATTTAGAAGATAAATCAGCATTGGAAGCCTATATGATTGGCGCTGTTTTTGAGAAATCTGTTATTAAAGTCGGCGGTCGAAAAATAGGTTAGTTGCTTTTCGCGGGTTCTTCCCCTAGTATAGGTAGAGTAGACAAATACCTAGAGAATGGGAGAAAGACATGGCTATCGCTGAAGACTATGTATCGCCGTCAGTACGGTGGGGCATATTGAAACAGGATTACCCACAAGCAGTGGTGGATTTTACACACTGTGAAGGAAGTGAGATTGGCATTCCGGCTAAGTTCGGTGGTGACGAGGAGTATTGTGTTGCCAGCATTTTGCTTAGACCAACAGATGAGTTGCCTATCACTGGATATAAGCCATTATCAGATGCACAAACGAGAAAAGGCGATCACGCTAGTGATGCTTGGAATGTTCTTTGCACGAAAGCACTTGGTCGTGCTTTGAAGAGAGCAGGCTATGCTGATACCGCTAGCGAAATGCGTGTGCTTGTTCAGTACAAACAAAGGTTGGCTGAACATGAAGCAATAAAGTTTGAAACTACTGGTAGTGACTCAGTTCCTGTGCAACCCAAAGAAGAAGATCCGGTGGCTATCGCTATTGAAGAAGCAGTTGAAGAAATCGAAGAGATTGAACAACTGGATCTTTCTGATGTTTGGCCAAATGATAAAGAGCGTGATGAATCACACGCCCTTTTGAAATCGAGAGTGCAATTATTGCCTGAGTATTATCAAGAAAAGGCAAGGGAAGTACATCAAGGTATTAATGGGAGAACTTGGCCTCTGGAATCTATAAGCCAGTTTAATTTTCTTCTTAATGCTGTAGAGTCATTGCATACTCAATCAGAGGAAATGGAAGAGGACTCCTAACATGTTGGCATCTCCATTTGAGGTGCCTGTCGCAGGAGTAACATTTAGCGAGGGGTACCCTAATTCCATATTCAAAATCTCGACTTTAATGATCGAGAAAGACACACCGTTACTGGCGAAACTTGTGAGAGAGCCAGATAACGAATACGATGAGTTCGCTATCAAAGTAGTCGTGGGTGGTAACCACGTTGGTTACATACCATCTTCTTTGAATAAGCAACTCGCATACGAAATAGACTATGGGGAAAGATGGGCGGCTGTAGTAGCACGCATCGTCATGTCTCCAGAAAATCAAGACCAACCAGGTCTCCGACTAAAGGTAATTAAAAATGCTTAAAGATACAATTTATGAAATAGAAGAAAAGCGTGAAGAGTTGCGACTCTTGACTAAAGGTGCTGTAGAAGAAGCACAGCGTATGGCTCAAGAAGAAGATGGACTAGATGAAACAGCGAATCTTCTTGTTGAACTTTGCGAAGCCATTAAGTGGACAAAGACGAACATGGCTGATTTAGACAAAGAAGCCAATCCGACACTTGTGACTGTGATGGATATGATGGGCGAGAAGAAGTTTCAGCACAGCAATTATGAAGTTGAACGTAGGGTCTCTAACTACAGAAAAAATTGGCAGAATGATTCTTTAATTCGGTCAGTAGTTAATACCGCTCTAGATGAATTAGAAGATAGAAATTATGTTGACCAGCATACAGGTGAATTAATTAATGAACGTGAAATCGTTTCCCCTTTTGTAGATGCTGTGATAGAAAGGCTACTTAAGTGTGCGGCTTTCCGTGATTGGAGGGTTACTGCTCTAAGGGAATATATGCCTGGGGTTGACCCTGATAATTATTGTGAAACTGAACGTACCACTAAGGCAGTTATCAGAAGGATGAAATAATGGCAATTGAGTGCATGGTTTGGGTTCTTGACCAACAAGAGAACCTATCTACGAGTGAGAAGTTTGTTCTGTTGGGGATAGCGAATCACTCTAGACCTGATGGCAGTAATTCGTTCCCATCTCTCGAAACTCTCTGTAAATACACTTTACTTTCTAAATCAAGTGTACAAAGAGCGATAAAGGCTTTGGTAGAAAAAGATTACCTTGAAAAAGAGAGTGGTGGGGGTAGAAGATCTAATACTTATAGACTAAAAATGGACAGAAATATAGTCCAATTAAGGCCAGTTGAGCATGGTCATGGTGACCACCCTGGTGGGTCAGGGAGACCAGGCACCCTAGTCACTGAGACTACGCAGCCTAGTCAGGCTTTGACCATGGAACCGTTATATAACCGTAATACAACCGAAATAGAACCTAGCAAAAAAACAGATGAAGTTTGGGATGCAATTATGGAAGCGTGTGGAGTCAATACAAGTTCTCTGAATACGAATGAAAGAGGTCGTTACAATAAGGCGGTGAAACTTCTCAAGGAGTCAAATGCGACTGCTATGGAGATACACATGCGAGTTAAGGTTTACAGGAAAAAGTTTAAGGGGGCAGCGGTGACACCTATCGCTGTCGCTAACCATTGGTCAGAACTTGACCCTGCTGTAATTGCTATTGAGGAAGTACAGAATGTTCCTAAGGGCTGGGATGCTATTAAGCAAGTCCGAGAGGAACGTGAACGTGACTCCTGATGAAGCAGATTACATACTGGCTCGAATGTCTGTAGTTTGGTCGTCAAAGATGCTTAATGTTGAAGAGGTTCGTTTCTGGGTTGAGAAATTAAGTCCTTATGAATTTGATATTGCTATAGATTCTCTTAAGAGGGTTGAAGATACTTGTAAGTTCTGGCCATCCTGGGCTGAATACAAATCAGCGATCAAGGCAACCCAGAATTCACGCGTGCCATCTTATGGGGAATTGCAGGAACCAGAGAAACAGGTAACACCTCCAGAAAAGGTTCGTGAAATTATTGCTGACATAAAGGCGAACCGCCTTGGCAAGGGTATAGGATAGTTATGTGAGTAAAGAGAGTACCAAACTTTGGCACATGTCTATTGTGGGCGGAAAGTTGTTCACACTCAATACTGAGCGTGGATGGCATCACCACAAGAGAGCGAAACATGTTAAGGAGTGGAGAGAGGCATCTTGTATCGAAGCAAGAATATCGAAGATGCCCAAGATGGAGAAGATAGAAGTTATGTTTACTCCATACAAACTCAATAGGAAAAATATGGCTGATACAGGTGGCCACTTCCCTATTGCCAAGGCTTGCATTGATGGATTAATTGATGCAGGCGTAATAGAAGATGATGGACCAGAAGTTGTCACTTCACTAACATTCAAAGCCCCATACGTTTATGGTGGAGTGGATAAAGCAGTGATGGTAATTAAAGATTTGTCCTGAAAAGAGAAAGAGATGAAATTGCAACAATTATTAGAAGAAGCATCAAATCAAGAAGATCCGCTAGAGCGAGCAAAATTCCTAAATGAGGAAGTACTGCCTGCTATCGCTGAGTTGAAGCAAAGCATCATTATGCAAAGGGCGCTATCTGTTAAAGAAGCATGCGACTTTGGTAATGAAGGAGAAGGGTTAACATACTCTCAAGTGGCAAGTGAACTTGGAGTTTCAAAACCTCTTATCCAGCAGATGGTTGCGCTGGCTAGGGAGATCCACACTATGAGAATTAACAAATGAAACACCAGGTGCACATACATCAGCAAAGGCTAAGAAAAGGCTTACCTGCAATCATTCATAGAACGTATAAAGGTGTGGAGTATCATCAGGAATTTGAAGTTCCTGAAGGTAAGACAGTTAAGGTGATACAATCTGATAAACCTTTATCATGCGGCGCTAGAGCATGGATTGAGTGGCACGATTGATTACAGCATCCATAATTTGTTTAGTATCTATTCTGGTAACTTATCTATTCATTAATTACCTGTAGCAACTGTAGTACCTACTAGAGGTTGGTTTTTCTCAATTTTCCCTGTACACTGGCAGTAGGAACACACACAATGGAGAAAGACATGACGATTATGATGGAACACCAAGCAATACCTTTTAGCACCAAAAAAGCGATATTCGATGCAGTTAAAACAATTGCAGATCGCTGTGACGGCGCACACTCTCAAGATGGAGTTGGGTTTAACGGCTCAGATACTGCGTTTGGCAGGAGACTTTCTTGGGTCAGCCCAGAACTATGGACTGATGGTATGGCATGGGAAGCATACGAAATGCTTTTCAAATACTCAGGACAACTAGAAACATTTGGTGTTTCTTACCAAGGATTGCCAATCCCTGATGAACAAATATTCAGTGATGGACGTCAAGATGCGAAATCATTATCACGCGGTCTAGAACAACAGAAATCTCAGATTATCAAGTTCGGCAAAGACTTTAGAGGTGAAGACTGCTTTGTTATAGAGTTCAAGTACGATGCTCTACTTGTATCAGAAGTACGCAAACTCAATAACGCTCGCTGGAACAAAGAAGAAAAGTTCTGGTCTGTCCCACTGTCTAGTGCTAAAGGACTAGTTGACTTCGCTGAAAAACACAACTTCTCATTTGAAGGGACTGCCTCAAACAAAGTTGATGCTATTCGTGGCACAGATGCGTGGTCAGATAACGTCCAAGTAGATACAAAGCAGAAGCGAGTCCTGTCATCAATCAACGGCAGACTTGTATTTGACTTTGACTATGACCAGCACGTTATCAATGCAATCAAAGGCATCAATGGTCGTTCATGGGACTCAAAGAACAAAGTATGGACTGTGCCAGTTATCTCTACTAAAGAGGCCATTACTGTTGCTCGTCACTTTGACTTTGAGATAGCCGAAGAAGTCGGAAACCAAGCAGACGAAATCGTTTCTAAGGGTGACCAATTACAAGATGCTTCAGAAGCAAAAACTGCTGACATCACAGTAGAAGGTCTAGGAAGCAAAGGTTTACAACTGCGACCTTTCCAGAAGGCTGGCGTTGCGTATGCAACTGACGTCAAGCGTTGCTTTATTGCTGACGAAATGGGACTAGGGAAAACTGTTCAGGCGCTAGCGTCTATTCAGCACGAAAACGCATACCCTGCGCTAGTAGTTTGCCCTGCATCCTTGAAGACCAATTGGCAACGTGAGGTAAAGATGTGGTTGCCAGGCAAGACAACTCACATAGTTGATAACAAAGTTGGGGTGAAGAACTCTGATGTTGTAATTATCAATTATGACATTCTGACGAAACAGAAAGATGCTTTGCTTAAAGTTGGTTTCCAATCCCTTATCTTTGATGAGAGTCACTACGCTAAAAATTCAGGCGCTCAAAGAACTAAAGCATTGAAAGAAATTGCCAAGGCAATTCCATCTTCAGGCATGGTCCTTGCTTTAACAGGTACACCTGTATTAAGTAGGCCGATAGAACTAGTTTCACAATTGGAGATTATTAACAGAATAGATGACTTCGGTGGTTCATGGAACTTCCGTAAGCGTTACTGTGCAGCATCCAAAAGCAATTTTGGGTGGGACTTCTCAGGCTCATCTAACCTTGATGAACTCAACGATATGTTACGTAGAACATGTTATGTACGGCGTAATAAGTCTGATGTTCTGAGGGAACTTCCTGACAAGGCTCGTTACACGATAGAGACCAATCTGTCTGGTGAAGCGTTCCAGCAGTACCGTATGGCAGAAGGGGCATACCTTTCATGGCTAGGCGGTGATGGACGTGGTAGCACTAGTGCCCAACATCTAGCCAAGATTACGTCGCTTAAGAAACTTGCTGGAGAAGGCAAGATTCAAGCAGCATGTGAATGGATAGATACGTTCCTTGATAGCACAGATAGAAAACTTGTTGTGTTCGCACACCATACATCTGTGGTTGATGAAATTTCGGAACGTTATGGTAACCTGAGAGTAGCAGGGAAAGATTCGCAAGAAGCAAGACAGAGTTCTGTTGATGCTTTCCAGAATGATCCTAATGCTCGTGTCATCGTCCTAAACATGAAGGCTGGTGGCGTTGGCCTTACTTTAACTGCAGCATCTGATGTTCTATTCATAGAACAAGGGTGGACACCTGCAGAACACGATCAAGCAGAAGATCGTTGTCACCGTATTGGTCAAGACAACAATGTATCTGCATGGTACCTCCTAGCAGAGGGAACAATAGACGATGACATTTATCAACTTATAGAAGATAAACGAGTCATTGTTGATGCCGTAACAGACGGCGAAACAGATGACACTTCCACAAGTGTCCTCAATGATCTTATAAACACACTAAGAGAAAGAACAGAAATATGAGTGAAGAAATATATGAAGAGTTTGACAAAGCAGAAGATATGGGTTTTACCCCTATAACACCAACTGCAGAAGACTACAGACCAAAGTATTGGATATGTAGCGACAACTTTACAATCAGTAAAGAAGACATGGAAGACTTCGAGAAAGCGTTACGCATGGGCAAGAGAAGTATCCCTCAATGGGAGAAGGCTGTTGGACACGCTCGTACCCTGGTGCATCAATCAGGCAACGAAGTCCTAGATACAGATATTGCTCGCCAAGTTGCCGTTGCGTTACTTTGTCGCATGGCACAAGGCACAAACGCCAGAATACTTCTATCAAACTACTGGGGTTGGGTCAGCAACGATCAAATTCTAGAATCGTCAGTAGAAGGAACTGTTATGATAAATGGCATAACGCTAGATAACGGTGAGAAGGGCGTAATGTTTTGCGCTATACCTCAAGACATAATTGACGGTAGTTCTACTTACGAAGACATAGACAAGAGTGAACTCAGCGGTGGCATGATGTCAATACCGTTTAGTAAAGTTCACTATGCAGAAATCATTAAGTAGTGAAGAACTACCTTTATTTTCCGTTTAGCCCTTTGGATGAGTTCCTTGAGCCGTATGGCCCATCGTCTTCATCCAAGGGCGAAGCGATAGGAATAACTGGCAATGCCTACAGGAAGCACCGTCGTAAAAACAAAATGACGTGGTATACAGCCGACAAATTTGCCATAGCATTAGGAGTTCATCCAGTTCTTATCTGGGATGACTGGTATTCAAAGACAACGGAAGGAAAGTAAAATGCCAAGAAGAAGAACACCAAAAATAGATTCAGTAATCAATATGGTTCTTGAATCTCAGAAGGTAGAGAAAGAAGCATTACGAGTGTATCGAGAGGCTCAAGATCGTCACCTAGAGACCTTGCGTAAGGCAAGACAGATGGGTGAAACATGTGAGAATCTTGCAGATGCCCTAAATGTTTCAAAGCAATGGGTCTATAAATACACAGCGTATGGAAGAGACCATAATAAAGCAACATCAAAAATCCAACAGCAATTTAACGAAAAACCTTCGTTTTCTAAATGGGGATAGGGTAGACTCGTATATGGCTAAAATTGCTGATGACTTAAAAGGGGCAGTAATCCCGATTGATGATATTCATTCTCATCCTGTTAATCCAAGAAGAGGAGATGTCACTGGTATTGCAGAAAGCCTTGAAGTCAACGGTCAATACTCCCCAGTCGTAGTGGATGCTAGAAATGGCAACATACTTGCCGGTAACCATACATGGCGTGCCGCTAAGTCACTAGGCTGGGAAGAAATAGCGGTCGTCCACGTGGATGTAGATGACAACCAGGCTAAGAGAATCCTTCTTGCAGATAATCGCACATCTGATTTAGCAAGTTACGATAGTCAAAACCTGATTGCATTAATAGAGTCCTTAAAGCCTGACCTAGAAGGTTCTGGCTGGGACTCTAGATCACTTGAGAGGCTCTACCAACTTGAAGAAGGCGAAGATCTATTCGGCGAAGGCAATGGTGGTGGAGGCTTGGGGGAGGACGACCTTTTCCCAACCACAATTAAGATACATGTCGGGAAGAACCTACTGTTGGTTAGCGGTTCATATTTTGAAACGTGGTGGGCCGATCTGGGGGACACTCAAGAAGCATTTCTTGAGATACGGAGTCGGCTAGGTCTTACAGATGACCCTGCTCCAGCGCCAAGTAAAGAGGGCAAAACGTGGGGTCATGTCTCAGGGGAAACGCCAGTCCATTCAGGTCTGGAATCTTGTGTTTGGGTAGATGTAGCGTCTTTGGAACCTCATCCTGAGAACGCTCGACAAGGTGACGTCGGCGCTATATCAGAATCTCTCCGTGTGAACGGAATATACCGTCCTTTAGTTGTTCAAGCAGAATCTAATCTGATACTAAAGGGCAATAATACATGGCAGGCGCTAAGGCACCTAGGTTGGGAGAAAGCACCAGTCGTATTTATAGAATGCAACGATGACGAAGCGAAGAGAATATTGCTCGCTGACAATCGACTTGCAGACAAAGCAGGGTATTACAATTCAATACTTGCAGAAGTGCTGTTGGACTTAGACAGTCTTGATGGGACAGGGTTCTCTCCTTCTGACATAGATGACATCATACGAGAACTTCCTGCAGAAAGAGATCCT
>TARA_R100001463_G_scaffold93060_1_pt1 | contig 10386 bp, 10 predicted proteins | sample TARA_R100001463 | Tara Oceans TARA_R100001463 (sample SAMEA2622242) | marine metagenome | biome: marine biome (ENVO:00000447); feature: deep chlorophyll maximum layer (ENVO:xxxxxxxx); material: "saline water (ENVO:00002010), including plankton (ENVO:xxxxxxxx)" | depth 40 m
TTTTTTTTATTTAATTAATTAGCTGTTCTGAAAGCCATATATATATATTTTTGACTAGATTTATTAGTTCCATCATATGCATTAGGAAAACTAAATCCTGTTGATGTTATGTCTATATGAACGGCACTTGTTGTATATTCTGTATCTGTTGCATTTGCTAAAAGCATATATCTACCTGTTATTGATCCTGACGGTCTTTTAGTATCATAAATCTCCCAATTATATTGTGCAAGTGATTTAATCATTACGTATCCAGGTTCAAAACCAATATTTTGTGCATTACCTGAACTTCCTGTCCCTGTATAAGATCCAAATTTACTATATCCGTCTAATTGTTGCCACGCATAATACATAAAACTATATCCATTATTATTTGTCCCAATGTGACTTAAACCTATTGTTGTAGCATTTGGTGTACCTACTTGTGTATTACTTGAATTTACATTTAAAGCACCATCATTGTCTAAATATCCGTGATAATGATCAGATCCGTCATTTAAATAAACTATCCAATTATTTGCCCAGTTAATTGATTTGCCAATAATAAAAGTTGGCGTACCATTTAATCCGTGTCCTACAGTACCAGAGCCACCAATACCCCCATTATCTCCAGTATAATTAATTATTGAAAATCCTGCGTCTGTGTTTGCTTGTACTGTTGAATTAATACTTCCATCAGTATTTGTACTTGTTGTTCCCTCATTTGCTCTCCAACACCAAGCTACATAGTCATATCCATTTTGATTTACTGCATTGTCTGTACCTAATGTAAATCCATCTGTTCCTATAGCAGTAATCATATTAGTACCTGCACTTTCAGCAACATCAGTTGAATTTGTATGTAAAGTGTAACCATTTGTTCTAGTTGAATCTATAAGGTTGTGTTGATGTGCCGTTGGATTGTTTCTATTTTTCAACCAAATTAAGTCAGGTTTAAAGCCAAGACCTGTAATTGATTGTGAAGATCCTGTACCTGTCCAAGTAACTACATTGAATGCGTTTTCTACTGGTGGTAACCCCCCTGCAAATAACCTTTTATTTAAACTCATATTTTACTACGTCTTGTTTTTTTGTTAAATTATTTATAGCAATTTCGTGATCATTTATATTGTTTATTATTATTGCTCTTTCATCTTCTATTTCTTGTGGTACATCAATACCTCTGTCTAATTTTCTTATATAGTACCAATCTGTTTCTTTTAGTTTTAAATTAGCGTCATCTTTTAGATGTTTAATTTTACTTTCTTTTAATTCGCTTAAAGTTTGAGTCCAAGTTTTTGCTTCAACTTTATAATAATATTTATTTCCTTCTAAATATAAGTCACCTAGTTTTTCTGTAACAGGATCATAGTTAGGGTCTGCTACTTCGTAAAAACCTTCTTCTTCTAACACTTCTACTGGCGAACTTGCAAATCCACCCATATAGTGTTTTATACCATTCCAAGTTGATGGTAATTTATTAAATATTTTTATTTCTCCGTTTATATTATTTGCTCTCATATTATTATGGTGTTGGATCACTTGCGTATGGTTGTACTGAATACATATAAATTGGGTTTGCAGAATCATTAGTACATACTATTTGTACTAAATTATTCGTGCTACCGTCATAATCAGTAGAACCTACTTTATTAAATGTTGCGTTAGTTTGACTAAATGTTATTGTATGGTTACCTGTTAAGATTAAATCTATAACTTGACCTTGTTTTGCATTACTAAATGTAAATGTTGCATTACCACTAGCTGTTGCTGTAAATGTTGTGGCTGCACTAAAATCTAATGCAAAAGATGTATTACTACCTAATGCAGATAATGCAGTATATCTATTTTCTAATTTATCGTGTGTAATATTATCATTTGCTATTTTTGCAGTAGTTACATTTAAATCAACAATTTTTGCAGTTTGTACTGAATCGGTAGCCAACATTGTAGCTGATACTGAACCTGTATCTCCTGTCCCTATTAAATTACCTGATGCAGTTGGTAATACTAATACTGCACTACTTGCTGCACTATGCGGTGCTGCTTTTAATGTTTGATAGTGTGCGTTACTAACTTCACAATAAAACCTCATTTCTGCTACATTACCAGTATTAGATCTTATTTGTACGCTTCCGTCATTTATTGTTACACCGCCTGTGCTACCATTACCGCCTATTGTAAATGCGTTTGGCGTACTTGATGATAAACTTAAAGTTACATCACCAGTTCCTGCAGATGCAGTTATACCGTCACCACCTGTAATACTTTCTACTACATTACTTAAATTAACTGCTACAAGGTGCATAACCTCAATACTTGTACCATTAGGTACGTTAGTATCAAACGTTAAAGTTGTACCTGATACAGTATATGAGCTGTGTAGTTGATAAACACCATCAAAATATACTAATAATTCGTTTTCGCTACTTGCACTATTGCTTAATGTATATGCTGCTGTACTACCGTTACCAGTGTATGTATCAATTGCTATTGTATTAGCACCTGCTGTTGCAGATATTGTTAAAGTATCAGTTCCAGCGTTTGTTGTTAAACTTACATTACTACCAGCGGCAATAGTAAGCGTATCATTTGTGCTATCAGCAGCTATTGTAGTTTGACCTGATACAGCAATATTACCAAAAGCATTATCACCAGTTGCAGTATTTGCTATGGTAATACTACCATCAGCGTTTGTAATACCAATACCTGTACCTGCTGTAAGTGTTGCATTTTCAAAATAACTATTTGTGTTATCATAAATCATTAAATGTCCTGCCGCAGGTGATGTTAAATTAACATCTGTTAAATTATTTAACCCTGAATCTAAACTAAATGTAGTTGAAGATAAACTTAAACCTGTACCAGCTGTATAAGTTGTATTAGTGTCAGTAGATGCAATAGTTATTGCGCCATCTGCATTTGTTATAGTAACGTTACTACCAGCAGTTAATACTGCATTTTCAAATATTGAATTTGTATTGTCATATATTAATACGTGTCCTGCTGCTGGATTTGTTATTGTTACGTCAGTTAAGTTGTTTAAACCTGCATTTAAGCTAAAAGTTGTTCCGCCTAATGCTAAACCAGTTCCTGCACTATACGTTGTGTTTGTATCTGTAGCTGCAAAAGTTATTGTATCAGAACCTGCTGCTGTTGTAATTGTCATATTACTACCAGCTGCTAAAGTCAAAGTATCTGTTGCACTATCTGCTACAACATCAGATTGACCGCTTACTGATATTGTTTTAAATGAATCAGTTTGTGTGTCAGTAGCTGCTATTGTAAATGTAGGGTATGTTCCGCTAACTGTTACATTACTACCTGCGTTTAAAGCTACCGTTTGATCTGGTGCGCTGTTAGTAATTGTAAAATTAGGGTATGTTCCTGATGTTGTTATGCCAGTACCGCCTGTTAAAGCAACAGTTTGGTCTGGTGCATTATTAGCTATCGTAAGTGTGCCGTTTGCGTCATCATACGTTTTTGTAATCCCTGTTCCTGCTTGTATAAGTGTATTTGCTTGATCGTCAACACGCTCAGCAGTATAATATAAATTATTACTCCCCTCACTTACAGAATCTGTGTCAAAACTTATATTTGCGCTACCGTCAAAAGCTGTTCCGTTGATTGTTCTTGGTGTTGCAAGTGTAGCAGCAGTAGATGCAGCGATCCCTAATCCATCTACATATGATTTAGTTATATGGGCTTGTACTTCTGACTGACTTGGACCTGTATATGTAATAACCCCAGTAGAATTATTATATGCTAGAGAACCATCACCACCTGAATCTGTTACGCTAATTAAACCTCTAACGTCACTGTCCGAAGCTCCTGTGTAAGTAAAGACACCACTTGAATTATTATAACTAAAACTACCTAGACCGCCTGCATCTGTAGCTGATAAATCTGTTAAAGCAATACCTGAACCACTGTTACCAATAGTAAAATTTGGATACGTACCACTTACTGTTATACCTGACCCAGCTGATAAAGCAACTGTTTGGTCAGGCGCACTATTTGTTATTGTAAAGTTAGGGTACGTACCGCTAGTTGTGATACCTGTACCCCCAGTTAGTGCCACTGTTTGATCCGGGGCATTGTTTGCTATCGTTAATGTCCCAGCAGTATCGTCATATGTTTTTGTAATACCTGTGCCAGCTTGAATTAATGTATTAGCTTGGTCATCTACTCTTTCTGCTGTATAATATAAAAAACTAGCATTTTCTGTTATGTTAGAGGTGTCTAGTGAAATATTTGCTGTGCCGTCAAAAGATACTCCTGCAATAGTACGTGCTGTCTGTAAAGCTGTTGCCGTTGCTGCATTACCAGTTGTACTGCCTGAACTCCCACTTACATTACCTGTTACATTTCCAGTAACATTACCAACTAAATTACCAGTGATTGCACCACTTGCTGATATTGTACCTACAGATATATTTGGCGTACCTGTTAAATTAGATGCTAAACTTGCTGTACCTGATAAATTTCCAGTTACGTTTCCTGTAAGAGGACCTGCAAAAGCATTTGCTGTGATTGTGCCTGTTGCTGTAAGTGCGCCTGCTGTATTTAAACTAATACCTGACGAATTACCTGCACCATCTGTTATTGATTGTAAGGAAGCAGCCAAAGTGCCATTATCACCAACCTTTAAAAGCGACGTATATGTACTGCTTATAGAATTACCTGTTAGACTTGCCATTTTTTAATTTTTTTTTTATATACTCTTTTAATTTTATAATATTTATCTTTTTTACTTTGTACCTTTTCATAAAACCCAACCGTTAAATAAATTATCTTTATCTGGATAAACATCTTCGTTTACATTTGTATTATACTCTGGAAAATGTGTACTATTAAAACTTAAATAGTCAATCATTCTTCTTATATAATATTCTGCAAACTCACGCTCTTTATTTACTAAATAATCTACTTCGTTTTTTGTAACACTTTCTGCATTTTCGCTTATATGTTTAAAAACTCCTGCGTTCTTAACTTGGTATGCAGCAAATGGTAGATAATCCATCATTGCAAAATGTATTAATGCAGGTTGTACATAACTATTAACAAGTGTTAAATAATGCCCTGTTAAATTATCGTTAGTTATTTTTGTTTCTAATGCTTGGTATAGTTTTGTTCCTAAAAAGTTTTGTATATGTATTTCTTGTGCTATTTTCATATACGGTAACAATTTATCAACATCAACATTCCCATCAATAATTGTATTCTTTTTTAATGTACTTACTTTTATAAATAATACTTGTGCCATTATTAAAATGCTTTACCTTTCGGTGTTGTAAAATCTTTTTTCTTCTTAAACCCTCTATTTTTTTGATCTCTTGTTCTTTGCGCTACTTTTTTTTCATTAACCTCTGGTGTGAACCCTTCACGCTTTGCTTCATTAACACTAATTTCTGATCTAGGGTTTTTAGCATCAGGTGTAACTGTTTTAGCCATATAAACTCTACGTTCCCAAAAATGCCTACAAGAACCACCGCCTTTATATAACCAAATATCATAAGTGTTTGCACCGCCTTCACCCCATCCAGGATTTACCGCTTTTGAACTCATTTGTAATATATCTTCTTTACGGTATATTTTACCTGCATCAACCATATCTTTACAAAACTCCCTGCTTTCGTCATCATATTTTGCAGGTGCATACGCATACCTTACTTTAAATTTATAACCTTTGTTGTTAGTACCGTCTTGCTCACTTTTTGCATTTGACCTAGCTGTACCTTGACTTACGTCAGATAACATTAGTTTTTCATTAAGTTCTTCATCTTTATCATAATCTACTGGTGCAGATTCTTGTAATTCCCAGTTTTCTAAATCCTCATCTTCACCTAACTCAATAAATTCTTGTAGTGCTGTTTTAACAGTTGATAATTCTGCTTTATCTTCTAAGTCAACACCAGTTTCCTCTTCCCTTGTTTCATCATCTACAATATTACCGTCTAAGTCAGTAAACTCTAACGGTTGTAACGTTGTAAAGTATAGGTTTAGTGAAATATCGTTATATGCTAATATTTTATCAAGTGCATCTAATATATATTCTTGTTGTACCCTTATTACCATATTGTCAAATAATATACTAGCTTGTTTAAGCTCATCTGCGTTACTTCCTAAGCCATTATTTTGCGTTCTAATACCTAATAATAGTGGCGATGATAATCTATGTCCTACAAGTATTTTATTTGTAGCTTCATCACTTAAAAATTGGTATTGGTTGTGTGCGTCTGATAATTGTACAGGGTCAATAGTTGCTGCACTCTCTGCGTTATCATTAAATGCTAATATAAATTTACCTGCATTACTACTTCCGCTAAACTTTTCATATATACGCCTTTCAATTAATTCTCTAGCTTCTTCATCAGGTGTACCGTTGTTAAAATTCAATAACATTGAAGGACTCATACCATTTTGTATATTATTAATATGGTAGTTAGCAACTTCTGCTTCTAACTCACAATAAGGTAACGCACCTTGATATGTTACAGGTGTATAATAAAAATAACCTGCTCTATATGGTTTTATACATAATATTTCAATAGCACTGTTTGTACTTTTGCCAAATGCTGGAATCCTTGTTAATTTATCCCTGTTTGTGTATTTAGCCCAGTCGTGAAAATAATAAAAACCTTTTATATCACCTTTTTTGTCAGCTTTTTCTGCCCTTAGTGTTTGTACTGGAAAATGTTCTACTTTTACAATTTTACTACGATCTACATTATAATATACTTGCATTGTAGCTTGACCTAATAAATAAAAGTCAGCGCATATTTTTTTAATGTCATCTTTTTTAAATAAAGTAACCATTTCTGCATACTCCATAGGTTTTTTATCACTATTAGTAGCATTTAACCCTTTACCATAAATCATTTCAGTAATACCATTAATAATTGCGTTATTAGTTGGGCTACCTTGATACTGGTCTATTAAATATTGGTAATAATCGTTATCTTCACCGTACGATACAAAATCTTTGTTTTTTGTTTCTGTAATTTTAGGTGAGGTGTACGTACTTAAATTAACTATTTTTATATTACTCATTAGCTTATTATTATATAATCATCGCTAGGATAACTTGTTGTTTGTGTATATTCTCCGTTATTAATATCGTAATAACTGTTTTCAGATTGGTCAATTGTTTGGTCCGTACAAAATATTTTATCTAAATATATAGTTGTTTCTGTAGATGTAACTGATTCCCAATTATCTGTTGCTGCTTCCCACTGTGTAGTAAATGTATCCCAATTTGCTCCTAGACCTTTTATAATAGTTAAATCATAAAACCTACCCTCTACTAATGGAGCGCTTGATACTGTAAAAGCAGTAGTTATAGATGCCTTATCGTTACTTTTTGTTAGTGTTAAGCTGTTTATTGAATTACTGGCATTAGTGCTTGTATCCCTAAGCGTCATTTTTACGCTACTTGGGTATTCTCTTGGTATAAACGTAAGTGTTTGGTTACCTGCACTGGTTGTCAATATCTTCATATATATATAATACTAAAAATAAGGTTTTTTATAAAATAAAAAAGAGGGCTATAAAAACCCCCTTTTAAAACACACAAAACAAACTGTTATGCTGTTGGATCTATTTGTGATGCGTTAGCTAACGTAGTAACTACACTACCTGTAATATATAGAGGTGGTATTACTTCCGTTGCTGTTAGCGTCAACGTAAATCCGCTTAAATCAGTGTAAGCTGCACCTGTCACTATCGTACCAGCAGTAACTTCGGCTCCCTGATGATAACCAACCATAAAATAGTTAGCTGTTTCGTTGTTGTCTTCTATCACAACGTGAGGTCTAGCAGCTGCAAGTAATTTTAATTCTTCTTGCGTTGCTACGTCTAAGTGCGTAAAAGTTAATTCTAGTGTTGTTTCATATACAGTAGTACCTGTATCTCTAGAACTAATAATATTTGTTGTTAATGAACTGTTAGCGCCTTTTAAATCATATTTGTAAAATGCTGGCGTACCTGCTAAAGCTGAAATATTTCCATTTGAAATAGTTGCTGTACCAAGTGTACCAAATGCTGCAAAGTATGCAGTTCTTATTCCACCTACTGATTGTTTACACGGTAACTTTCTTCCTGTTGTTAATGCACAAGCCATAATGTTATTTTATTTTAAAAAAAAAGGTAGGTAGTAAACTGCCACCTACCCTTTATTGTTATACAATTATTTATTATGAATAGAGTACGATGTCAGAACCGATACCGTGCTGTATTCCTGCTGTAAATCTCATTACAACTCTTACGTTTTGGCTTCCGTCGATGTCTGCCATATCAATTACTTTTACTTGGTTTTGATCTGACATTAGACCTGTCCCGAAAAATAGATTTGATTTTTGAGCTGCTACCATAGTATCGCTAGCTAAACCTGATGCTAATACTAATTGTACCCCATCAAAAGAAACTGCGTTACCCATATTGTACCATTGGTTACCCTCGTTGTTAGTACCTGCTGCACCTAATCCGTTAGCACCAAAACCACCTAAACTTCTTATGTAGTTTCTGTAAATATTGCTAGGTACGTAAATTACTAAGTCCTCGTTACCATATACTGCTGATGGTATTGCGTCCATTACTTTACCAATTTCTGCTGCTACGTTTGCAGATGTTGATGCTTGTCCAGCTACGTCAACTACATCAGCGTCAGCTAGTAGTGTAGTTTTAAAACCATCAAATTCGCCAGCGTTTGCATTCGTACCATTCCAAATATTTTGTTCCATTTTTTGTGCTACTTTATCTGCTACGTGAGCAATTAAAAAGTCACTGAACTTTGGAGGAAGATTATCAAATGCAGAGAATCCCATTTGTACAGCTTCCCAATCTGATTGGAAATCTTGCTTACATAATTGTAAATTTACTTGAAACTCTTCTGGTTGTAAAATTCTTTCTGTTAATGTTAAAGTTGATGTTGGGTCAAAGTCACAAGTAGAATCTTTTACAATTCCGTTAGTTGCTACTTTTTTCATAACTTGCTTAAACTTTACGTTAGGAACTACTGTAATATTTCCTTCAGCAAGTGTTTTCCCACTTAAAAGCGCTGCTGAGATATATTTACCAGCGAACTCTCCTGCGTAAGATGTTGTTAAATTATTAGTTGTTGCCATTTTATATTATATTATTATTATTATTATAGTTCCCCTACTGTTATAGATGAAGCTGCGTTACCATTACCTGATAAATAAAAGTTAGTACCATCACTTGATATTTCAACGTGATCACCAATGCTTTCTGCACCGTCTTCAAATGTTACTTGATCTACTGCGTCAGCTTCTACTATTGCACCGTTAACAATCACACCACCATTTAGAATATCTCTATTGTCAGCAGGTGTTTGTATAACACAGTCAGTAGTGAAGGCAGCAGCCACGATAAATTTAGCGTGGAATCCTGCGTGAGGAGCAGGTAGTGTTACAGTGTAACCTGTACCATTTATTAAATATGTTTTACCTGAATCAGCAGCAGTTAAAGTTGTTGCAGCTGTTAACGTTTCTTGTTTAGAAAAAATTCTAGTAACGTCATTTGATATAGTTGTTGCCATTTTTATTATTAATTATTAGTTATTGCTTGTAATACTCTATTATATGTAGTATTCTTATTAGAATTAACAGCATACTTAGCGCCTAGTTTTGTTTCTTCAGCTTCTGGTGAGTGCTTAATACCCTCTGCAGCTGGTTTAGACAATTCTTCTTGCTTAGCCATTTCTTCTTTTTCCTCTTTTTTGTCCATCATTTTTTCAATGACTTCTCTAAGTTGGTTCTTGACTTCTTCAACGGCTTCCGCTAAAGCTGTCATCTCTTCTTTAGTAGCATAACCCATTTCTGATTTTTCTTCTTCTAGGTTTTGCTCTACTTGCGTTTCCTCTTGAGTTTCCTCAACGACTTCTTCTGAATTTTTGATTTCTTCAATCATACCTTCTGTTTTTACGATTAATGTTCTATTATCTCCGAGCTCGTACTCGCCAACTGGCATTGGTACTTTCTCGTCCTCTGTTTTAATAAATACTTCATTACCTGCTTCAAAACTTTCAGCTGTAATTACAGTACCATTTTCAAGAGTCAATTCTTCCAAAGACACTGCTTCGGCTTTAACTTCAAGATTACTTGGATCAACACCTAACAAGGTTTTGACCTTAGATAAAATTTCTGTAGCATTCATAACTATATAATAGCCACTACAAATTTTTTTATATTTTCAAATGTATTTTTTTTATACTCGCCCTATACCTTGAGCTTGTAAACTACCATCGCAGCACTTTTTATTGTATGTATTATCTTCACACAAACAGCCACGCCTAGCACTTTTTGGGGATGACCTACTAGGTGTTTTAAAGTAGTTATTTTTTTTACGCATTATTTACAAATACAGTAATCGCAGTTACAATTCATA
>TARA_R100001463_G_scaffold2185_3_pt1 | contig 10375 bp, 25 predicted proteins | sample TARA_R100001463 | Tara Oceans TARA_R100001463 (sample SAMEA2622242) | marine metagenome | biome: marine biome (ENVO:00000447); feature: deep chlorophyll maximum layer (ENVO:xxxxxxxx); material: "saline water (ENVO:00002010), including plankton (ENVO:xxxxxxxx)" | depth 40 m
ACTCTGAGACGCTATATGACGGCTCTCACAGCCTCGTTTTTTTTGGGGATACTGCGGTACTAAATAATCATTTAAACGCCATATAGAGCATCTGAGAGGGTCTATTTTCCGAACGTATGTTTGCTTTTTTTACGAACCTATGTTCGCTTTTAGCCTGATTTGCATCATTTTTAAATCTATGCTAGGTGAATCGGTCCGGTTAACCATCTGTTTTTTAGATAGCGGTATCTGTTTAAATCATGGTATGTGACACCATTTATGACCCATATAGCGCTATCGTTACTATTACTGAAGTTGAAACAGAAACCGGATCAACTCAAGCCCTGAGGTAGGGGTCAGGAAAAGGAAGGTAAAGCGGAGACATCCGGCTAGTAAAAGAAATCTTCCATAGGGTTGAAAGTCCCCAAAATATGCGAGTCTTTTATCCTGATGAGAAAAAGGGATATTAAAGGGAAGGTTCCACCGTGATGATGGATAGAAAGCCCTAGTATAATCGCTTAGCCGGTACCTGCCGGTATACCACCGATGGAGTCCGTATGGACCTAAGGATAAATAAGAATCTTTCTTTCCTTCTCTGTGGAATTGACCACACTGATGAGCACCCGTAAGGGATGCAGAAAGAAGGCAACATGGAAGAGTACAAACGTAAGTTACGTAAAGCACGCCGTGACCGTGAACTTAATCAGTTACGATTAGAGCGTCTCCGTAATCGTCAAGCGCATAAAGCGCTACGGTGGGAGCGTGACCGAAGGTTTAACGGTGTAACCCAATTAGGCACCGGCGAATTTAAAAATATGACTGGTCCAAATTGGGCAGGACCATACGGGGGATAGATAGTTATTATCTCGGAGCACATCGTGAGGTGTGCTCTAAGATGCTAACTGCATCAGAAAGAAGGAAGAATAATGAGCGATTTAAACATTAAGGATGGCACTATGACAATCCTTATTCCCATCACGGTAACCGTAAAGGTTAAAGAATGGGCAGATAATTATGACATAGAAGCGCCAATTGATTTACCGCTATACCAACTTGTGCGTAAAGATGTTGTTGAATATTTCCAATCGGAAACATTTGAGCAACTAGGATGCGGACAGACGGGTTGCATAATTGTCTAGGTTGTAGGTTGGGCATTAGAAATAGTGCCTTTCCTAGTGCCTAGTGCACTAGAAAGAAGGAAGATGATGGGACCTATGTTTGAAGGTAAAACTATTGAATGGTGGGAACAACTTGAAGAGAAAACAAAAGGCTACGGATTGTTTATGCTTACTGAAATTTACTATATGAATAAGGCTAGGCGTGAAGGTTGGATTCCCTTCAATAAAACTATTCGGGTAACTGTAGATAGTTGATATCTCGGAGCACATGTGCAAGCATGTGTTCTAGGATGTTAAGTAAACATCAAAAAGAAAGAAGGAAGATAATGCCAAGTATAGAAATTATGGGAATTAGTAATCCCGATGAATCAGGTGATGAGTTCCGTAAACAATGGAACCAGACGATTAACCTTGATGCCGTTAATAATATGGACAAAGAAACATTAGACAAGTTAGCGGAGATACTTAAGAAAGTTAAGTAGCTTAACAGCTCGGAGCACATGCGACAGTGTGTGTTCTAGGATGCTAAGCATCAGAAAGAAGGGAAAGATAATGGAAAACATATTTGAATATCGGGATCACTTTGAAAGTGAACACCAAGATTTAAGCGAATTTGATTGCTTAGAAGTTCGGCTATTTACCGAGCGGAGCATAACGAATGAGGCATGTAATCAAGATTATATTTGTGAGTTTCTTATTACGTATGGTGGACCTACAGTTAGATTTACTGTAGATAGCCGGTATCCTATGGCAGAATTGTTCCATAGTTGGGGCGTAGATCATAGCGGTAATCGTAAGGAAACTATTGAAGTCAATAAGAATGTGACTAATAATTTCAAAGATTTCATAGAAGAAATATATAACGTTTAGTTGTTATGTCGGAGCACATCGCAGGGTGTGTTCTAGGATGCCAACTAACTAGGTGGTGTCAGAAAGAAGGAAGATAATGGCTAAAGGTAGACGAATAGAAACGTATACAACGTTGATGGGTTCCCTATGGACTTGTGATGAAGAAGTCGCACATGTGGGGTCACAAACTATTGATGTCTGTAGAAGTCATAGCATAAAAACTATTGAAAAATATTTAACTATCAATAACGGTAACGGATGGTTGCATCCTAACCCTAAAGATAACAATAAATTTCTATGCTATTCCACTGATTTTGATACGGATTGTGACCATCCTCCATACGATGACGATGACTACGCATGCGAAGCGTGCGGAGCAACGTTATGGGACTAGCTAATAGCTCGGAGCGCATCGTAAGGGTGCGTTCTAGGATGTTCGCTAGGAACATCAGAAAGAAGGAAAAGATATGCCATTTAATTGGTCAGTAGCGAATGTCTCTGACTACTCGGAAATATCCTGTGCAACAGCCTACATAGGCGACACAGAATATCCGGTATTCAAAGTTAAAGATTCGTCTGGCTTTGTTATTGAAGAGGTCCAACTGTCATCACTAGGTGATGCACAATGGGGTCCACTTCCAGACAAAGACAACGAGCAAGAGCTAGGGCTGTTCCTGTCCCGTATTAATACGTGGATAGAGCACAACGTCACTCAAAGTATTGTATGGATGACGATGACAGTCGGGCTTAACGTTATCAAAGAGAGCAACATTAACGAATGGATGCGCAGAATTGAAATGTTTATAGATTCTGGGTATGGCGGGTATGTTAAGTTCTATTACTTGCAATTCAATGAGGATGAACTCAAGTTTGAAAAACAAATTCATCGGGAAGTTACCCGTGAAGATTTGGAGCGTCGTATTGGTCTATCAACTAATGCAACTTCGTATAATAAGCGTGAGTTTAATGCTTTGATGGAAAAGAAAAGAGCAGAGTTAGCTAGTTAATAACTCGGAGCACATCGCAGGGTGTGCTCTAGGATGTTAAGTAAGCATCAGAAAGAAAGAAGGAAGATATGGTTAAATACTACACACCAAGCGATGACAACGACATACGCAGATTCTTAGAACAATGTAAGGATGAGTTATGGAATTTGCGTGATGTCGCTGATTATTATACAACTACTGACCAAAGAGTTAATAATTGGAGGCGACGATATGATGGTCGTGGATTTCCTACTCCGGTAATTGAAAAAAATAAAAGCAACATTTATTTGAAGTCAGAGATAAAAGAATTTGTCATGGCGAATGGTTTTCAAACTGAAGAATACTTATTTGATAACTCATCGTTCTAAGTTGTGGGTTGGACATCGTAAGGTGTCTTTCTCAGTGCTTAGATAAGGCACGGAAAGAAGGAAAAGATAATGGCAACGTACAAAGTACATCTCAACCACATCTACGAGGATGACGAGTGGGTAGAAGTTGAGGCAAATAATGATTACGATGCACGTGACATGGCTGAGAGCGAAGCAACTATTAATGATGCTTACGATCATGCTATGCACACATCAACTATGGTTCTTGACGTACAAGAATGCTAAAGAACTAGCAACCTCTGACGATTCAGGGAATCTCCCAGAGCTGAAGAGTGTAGCTCCCTGTCCACCATACTTACCTCCCTTAGATGGTGGACAGTGGGAAACACTCCAAGTGTTTGTTTCAGAAAGGAAAGATAAATTATGGCAACACAATTAGAAAGATTTGCTTTCGCTAGCGCTGGTCGCAAGGGAAAGTATGAATGGAATTTGTGGCTAGATGGTAACATCTGGAAACTTACACGACCTGATGATTTCCAAAGCAATGTAAACACCATGCGTAATGGTGCGAAGCAAGCTGGAAAAGCACGTGGTCTTAAGGTTCGCACAACTGTCGTAGATAATGACACTCTTGTTATTCAAGCTTACGAAGATGTGCTCCATGAGTTTGATGCTGAACCATTTTAATAATTAATAACAATAAAGAAAGGAAAGAAATATGAGTTTAGTAATTGATTATCAAGAAGGCGATTATGTTTCAGAAGTAGATGATGTGAACCTCGTAGCAGTTGTTCGCAAAATCTCTACTAACAAGGTCGTCAAACGTTTTAATGGTGAGTCGGCATGGTCACAAGCACAAACCTTTGTGTATGACCTAGCCTTTGACCCTGATAATTTAATCGCTTAGATTAACAAAGAAAGGAAAGAATATGAAAGAAGAAATACAAGAACAAGGTGCAGACTGGGCTAACATTATTGTTCAGTACGGGTTGTTTGGTGAGCTAGTTTACGGCTAGAATCATTAGACCCCTTGCGTAGGTTTCCTTCCTTCTTTTCCTACGCAGGGGGTTCTTTGGTGTATAGTAAAAGAATGGATAATTGGAGAGAGAGAGCTGGCTGTCGTGGCATGACTACGGTATTCTATTCGGACCAGCATCGTAAGTGCAGGTCTGTTTGTGATGGATGCCCTGTTATTGAACAGTGTATTGCTACGTCTGCTGAAGATGAGCCAGACCCTTTCCAACTCTGGGGTTTCAGACATGGAATGACTGCATCTGAGCGTTACAGATGGAGGATGATGAAGACCCGACTTGACAGCGTGTGATACCCTGTACACAAGGTTATACACCAAGAAGGTAATAAAGAAAGAAGGAAACATGGACTTTGATTTCTCACAAGAGAAAACGAAGAAGCGTAAGTCTAAAGGCTTAAGCAAGTTCTTCGTGAAGTGTCTTGATTGCAGAGCTTTTATTGGTGATGCAATCTCTGACAGGTATCCGACTTGTCCGTTCTGTAATGGAGCGAACTGGTCAAACGATGTGTAACATGATTTGAGATCTGTTGCAGGTCGTGTATAATTGAATATAACAAAAGAAAGGAAAGCTATGAAAATAAAACTGTTGGGGTTTACACCCGAACAAGAAGAAGCCTTTGATGAGGCTTTAGAAAGAGAAACAAATGCTCTTCACGCTCAACGTGAGGAAGAGCTTTACTATAAGGAAGGATTAGAGTAATGGAAATACAATTTGATGTTACTATCCATGTAACTCAAGAGTTCATTGACCATCAGTACATGCACTACGAGGATGGGTATGCACCATCAGCGAGAGAGGTTGTGCGTAGCGTTCTCGATGATATTGATGGCTCGCACAGGTTTGGTATTGCTAGATATGTGCGTAACTACAGTGTCACACATGACACCATGGAGTTACACTAATGAGCAAGAAGGTTAATGTACTAGAAATAATAATGACCGAAGAATCTATACATGATGACCGACTCGGCAACGAGATCAGTAGTTTAATTCAGCGCATAGATGAACAAGGTTATTTGTTACAACACAGAGAAGGTTTAGCGGAAGCAATAGACGCTGAACCATTAGAGGAGGAATAATATGCCAGATGAAATAAAACCATTTGAAACAGACGAACCTCACCTCAAAGGAATCTACAACGTTGCTAATGCGATCATTGCATCGCAACAAATACTTGTAGAACTTATAGAGGCAGAGACAAAAGTTAGGGCAGACGATGATGAATGATATCAAGTCATGCCCAACATGCCGAAGACCGTTCAGGCAGTTACTAAAGGCAGAACGAGCCAGAGCAGGTCATCGGGAGGGACTTGAGCATCAATCAGCCAAGTCCCTCAAAGACGCAGGAAAGAAATGCAAAGAAGTCTACGACTATCTGCTATACATTAAGAAAATAGCTGATGGAAGAAGCCATCGTGTTTCTGACACAAACTCTTGGGTTTGTGGAGAAGACTTGCGCTATACACTGGGTAAAGGTGATTGGCAACGTAGGATACGTCAGCTCTCTGAAGAGTTTGGTGTACCTATTGAACGCAAAATGGATAACCTAAACGGTGGAGCAAAGGTAGCGTATTACAGACTAGGAGAAGATTATGAAACAAACAACTGATATCACCACAGCATACGAACAGTTCTTACAGGGCAATCGTTCCGTTAAGCCAACAGCTTGCGGTACGCAGAGCCGTGTGAGTGACAGTGGTGCGTGTTTACGTCAGCGAGGATTCAACGCCTTACAGACACATGAGTGTCACGAAATAGACACATCAACCCTGCTTGCATTTGAGTTAGGTACACACATGCACAACGTAATTCAAGAAGCGTGCGCTGATCAATTTCTAGGAGAGTATGAGACACCGATAGATTTGTCGTACACAGGTGTTAGCCTTAGTGGTAGCTGTGACGGATTAATAAAAGTCAATGGCGAATACAGGTTGTTAGAAATAAAAACCATGTCGCCATTCGGGTTTAAGCTCAGTAGAGAATCAGGTGTGCCTAAACGAGAACATTTGTCACAAGCTAGCCTGTATGCCAAAGGTATAATTGAAGCAGGTGGGCAAGTAGACGCTGTGTACCTTGTGTACATGGCTAAAGGCGACGACTTCCGTAGCAAAACAAAAGCAGGAGACATCATTGAATGGGTCATACCTTTAGATGAAGTCATCTACGAGTACGGAATGTCACCTATGCAGTTAGCTGACGCTGAACTAGAACTGTTCCGCTCAGTGCAACAAGACCTCAGTAACGACATGCTCCCAGATGCCGTACTGTTTGACGACAACGGGGTAGACAAGTTAGTTGAAAGCCCTAGCCCGTATGGTGTGCCTCACAAAGGCGGACACTGGCAATGTAGATACTGTAGACACAACGAACTTTGTCAGATGGTGGGACCAACAGAGGTCACCTTGACGACAGCTCGTTACCATGAATCATTACTGAAAGGAGATAATGATGAAAGAACCTGATCAAGAAACACTTGATAGGCAAACATACAAGTGGCTTGCACACGATGTCAAAATGATGCAAGGCATGGAAAACTTTTTATCTCTAGCGGAGAGATTAGAAGAAGAAGAAACAGAACCTAATAAAGAATTGTTAAATGATTTAGAAGATTGGACAATGTATTGTTGGGGAAGTTGGGTCTCTTCACAGAGACGTATGAAAGAGTTAGAAGAAGAGTATCCACAATTTAAAACAATAGAAAGAGAGAATGATGACATCCCAGCTAGCCAAGTTAGCTAAACCCATACCAGAAGCGTATGTAAAAGTTAAACCAACAGGAAGAGGAGACAGGTACGTTAGTCACGGAGACATAACACAATTCCTGCTCGCTCATCTCGGACCGTTTGACATGCGAATAGTAGAGCTGATACGTAGCCCTGAAGGTATCGTTGAGGGTTGCATCCTTGAATGCACCTTCACCATAGACGGCAGGGTTACGACTATCCAAGAGATAGGAGAGGTAGAAAGACCTAGTAAGCACTCAGGTCAGAACGCCAAGAGTTCAGTCAGCGACGGCATAAAACGTATTGCGATGCGGTGTTCTCTCGGATTAAGCATGTGGACAGGTGACGAAAGCTACCGACTACACAAAGAACTCAGTAAAGGAGAAGAATGAGTATAAACGAACACACACACTACCTTCACGGCAATCTCGGAAGAGAATGGCAAATGAAAGTAATAGACTCAGTAGGCAAAGTCGTATACGAAAACGCATTAGCCTACCAAGTAAAGAAAGACGACCCTACTATCTGGGTTAACCTCACGATATGGGAGGACAGTAGAGACGGGTCAACAGCATTAGCAGAAACCATTGCAGATAAAACAGGCAAAGGTTCACGTGTAATGATACGAGGTAAGTTCTCACAAAGCAGTTACAAGAACAAGGAAGGCGAAATGAAAACCTCTTGGAACTGTAACGTGTGGGATGTAGCCAACGTAATCAAACCCAAGCAAGACGACTGGGCAGGGCGAACAGCCATCGTAGACTCAGACTCTGAACACTGGGGAGATGCACGCCAAGAAGCTAAGGAGATGCCATTCTAATGAGTAACGATCAACTCGTAGCCTTACGAATGCCCAAAGAATTACTTGACCAAGTAGATTTGCTAGCCCTTGAGGAAGGCAGGTCACGTTCAGGTATGCTACGTAGAATAATAAACATCTACATAGACAACGTGCCTTACGTCAAACAGTGAGTAAAGCACGACAGAAAGGCACTGTAGGGGAGAACATCATCCGTGATCTCTTGATACAGTGGGGACACAAAGATGTGAAAAGGACTTCGGCTTCCACTGAATCGCATGATATCTGGTTGGGGGACACAGGCGTGACAGTGGAAGTCAAGTACCGTAAAGCATGGTCTTTGTTCAAGTGGATAGCTCGCATACGTAACGTATCAGACGACAACAAGTGGGTTATCTTTGCCATACACGGGGACAGAAGGTCCACAGTAGGCAAGCAAGTAGGCACTGTAGCTGTTATGGATGCTGACTTTGCGTCAGAACTATTAATGATCTGGCGACATCAACTAGACAAGGCTAACGGACAGACTCTAACGCCCTGATGCGTTGCTCATGGTCAGCTAACCGTTCTTCAGCAGTCTCTAAAGCTTCGTCACCCTTAGCTAAACGTATCTCAATCTTAATTAACACGGTAGAAATCCAAGCCATCCAAGGCACAAGACAAGCTGTAAGAATAACTAAGAACAGTGCTTCAAGAGTCACTCTTCTTTCCAATCAATCCATACACCTACCATGTGACACACAAAGCTAGCTACGGTAATCCAAATACCGTACTCTCTTGTCTCCCCTGACAACGTAATCAGCACAATACCCGTAGAGCCAGCAGTTAAACTAAGAATAAATACTTCACGTGTTAACCGTTTAAGTTTACGTTTTATCATTGTTTCTCCTGATCGTTGGACCACTGGGAGAAACAGCCGATGGACTGCTAGGTCTTGGAGGGGTTGGAGTTGTAGGTCTTGGTGTAGGTGGCGGTGTAGGTCTAGCAACCGCTACTGTAGCTATTGTAGCAGTCGCTGTAGCCACCGCAATAATACTCCGCCTTTCATCAACAGATATTGTTGAATCCTCTGGCACATACTCACCAAAACCACCAGCATACACATTAATCTCAGCCTCAAGTTCATCCTTAACCTCATCAGAAGCCTCATTAAACAGCTCCGGTGCTGACTCAAAAATTACAGACACTTGATCTTCGGTAGCTTCCTCAAAGAAATCAGGGTTGTCTTCTAAGACCTCTTCAAGAAAGACCTCAACAGCCTCTTCATCTTGTAATATCTCAGCAATAATTTCGTCGTCAAGCTCATCAACGTCTAACTCCTCAAAGTCTATCTCTTCAATGTCTTCGTACTCTTCAAGAACAAATTCTTCCTCTAGTTCCACATCTGATTGTACTTGATCTGGCTGTTCTTGTTCTGCTTCATCAACAAAAGTTGCCTCTTCTTCCGCCTCTGCCTCATCTTCTTCTGGTAATAGTTCATCTAATTCCTCTATCTCAGGTAACTCATCCCACTCAAAGTCATCCCATTCTACATCTTCTAAGTCCCAAATGATATCATCATTAAATGAATCATCTTCTAATTCCTCTATGTCTATTGTCACTGGTGGCAACGGATTTTCTTCAAATGGTGATGGAAGAATTGGCTCTGGGTCTGGCAATGTATCTTCTATGGGGGGTTCCCACACTGGGTCTGGTTCTGGCTCTTCTTCTGGTTCTTCTGGGAGAGGAGTGGGACTTTGAATAGGCTCATCTACGGGAGGTTCAACTTCCTCTTCAGGCGTAGGCGTTGGTTCCGGTTCAGGGTCTGGCTCAGGCGTAGGCTCTACAGGTTCAGGCGTAGGCTCAGGAGTTGGTTCGGGCGTAGGTTCTGGTTCTGGAGTAGGTTCAGGATCAGGCGCAGGCTCAGAGTCATTAGACAACGACCAGCTCACACCAGAAAACTCTAACGTATACGTTCCTATAGTTTCCCCATCGTATGCAGTAGCTGACAATTCATAGTCCCCTGCATCCAACGTAAGGTTCAAATAACTGTCCCAACACATGTTAGAACCGTCATTGTGGCTCGCTGAATCATCATCTTCACCAATAATTGTCCCACCACTGTCATATAATATAAGGTAAGGGTCAGCATAAATGCTTTCTAAGCCATGATTATCGCATGTCAATGACGTATAGGTAATGATTTCAACAGCAGTCTGATCTTCAGCGACTGTCATATACACCACAGGCGGAGCATCATAATCATCCACATGCACAGTACACGAAGTAACATCTTCTTGATCTGCACACGTTGTCTCAGGCTCGCTCTCTTGTGCTGACACAGGACTAATTATCGCCATAACAAACATGGAAGCTAACAATATGCGTGACAGGGCAAAGAAAAAACGAGCCATTTACCCACAGTACAACTAAACGCTACGGAACTATAGAGGGTTTTTCTGTTTTTTCAGCCAGCCTGCTTCTGCTATACGACCTACAATCATTGCATTGCCATTGTTGATACGAAGTAGTTTGAGTTGTCTTGTAACCCCGACGTTGCAAGTTATATGAACCGCAAGT
>TARA_R100001463_G_scaffold130521_3_pt1 | contig 10371 bp, 12 predicted proteins | sample TARA_R100001463 | Tara Oceans TARA_R100001463 (sample SAMEA2622242) | marine metagenome | biome: marine biome (ENVO:00000447); feature: deep chlorophyll maximum layer (ENVO:xxxxxxxx); material: "saline water (ENVO:00002010), including plankton (ENVO:xxxxxxxx)" | depth 40 m
ACCGCCACGTCGCCTACCGATGGCACGCTTGTGTCAGTGTGGTGGTATCAAGACACGGCAGACCACATTACACGAGTTCTTTGACTTGACATCAGACCGTCAAGCACGGCTACCGGGCTATCAACCTCCACAACAACGTGTGGGTATGCATAGCAGACCGAGGAACTACAGGGGGTCGTTGTGATGGTTGAGGTCAACATCAAGACCAAGCAAGCACAAAGATTCCTTTCATCATTCGGAAGCAACGTGGATGACTTGAAGGTCACAATCAAGGATGGTGTTATGGAAGCAAGCATTGCTTTCCAAACTCACTTCTTCAAGAAGAAGCGAGCGATAGAGGACTTCACTACACTCAATCCTTCTAAGGCGAAAGCAGACGGTGTGTTGAACATTAGTGAACTCACTAAGGTATCTCAGTTCGTCAAGAGTTGTAAGACAGATACAATCAAACTCAAGCAAACTGGGTCGGGTAAGACACTCTATGTCATCTCCGGCACATCGAAGTTACAACTACCTGTGAGTGCAACAATCATCAGTAGCAGTAAATCTCATCTCGTTGAGAAGTTACTTACTGCATCTGCTGAGGCGCAGTGGGAGTCATTCAACAAGAGTGAACTCACAACGAGTGGCTCTGTCGCTATCTCTGATGTGCTATCTGTCACGAAGATGAAAGGTATATTGTCCTCTAATCCATCGTTCAAGGTCACTGCTAATGCTGGTGAGAAGGAGTTCGCTATCTCTGCTGGTAAGACACACGAGGCGCGACTGTTCACCACCACTGAACTGGTTGACCCTATCGGTCCTAATGCAAGTGTGCAGTCACACTTCGGCCCGTGGCTTATGGAGTCACTAGGCTTACTGACAGGTGCGACTGCCACTGTTCACATGGGTGAGACATCACCTATCATTTTCCGACAGAACGATGACCTTCTCTTAGTGGTAGACCAAAGGGTGTGACCACATGAAGAAATGCTGCACCATCTGCGATGCTGAGTATGAAACTCGCCATATTCAGTCAAAGTATTGTAGTGATGACTGTCGTTTAGAAGCAAGAACCTGTTCTATCTGTGGTTATGTAGGAAAAGATGCAAACGCTCTTCGTGTGCATCATAAAAAAATACACACACCTAAAGAGTGCAAAATCTGTGGCTCTCATTTTACAATTCATGAAACTGGAGGACACACATATTGTAGTGATGAATGTAGAGCAAAGAAGCATATGAAGAAGAACTGCGCCCTCTGCGATGCCGAGTTTGAGGTTAGTGGGAAAAACGCATCACAGAAATACTGTGGATTAAAGTGTTCTAAAGAGGCCAAGCGATTGGACACAATTATCCATCAAAGACGATACAGAATAAAACACCGGGAAAAATGCAAGGCTTACCGTAAGGAATATACTAAAAGACCCGAAGTGAGAGAAAGAATTAACGCACGACAAAGGCGACCCGAAGCGCGAGCAAGGGTAAATGCATGGCAGAATGAGAAGAATAAGGAGCCTAAGCGCAAAGTCGCAAATAGTGTTAGGTCTACGATTCAATGGGCAATAAAAAGGAAGGGTATTGCTCAAAGAGAATGGAAAAAGTCGAAAAAAACATTTGACATATTGGGCTATACTCCTATTGAATTAGTCAAACATATTGAGTCGCAATTTACAGATGGTATGTCGTGGGACAATCATAGTAGGCATGGTTGGCACATAGACCATATACGCCCTGTAGCATCATTCAACTTCGATTCAATGGACCATCCTGAGTTCAAAGAATGTTGGGCATTGGAGAACCTACAACCATTGTGGGCGACAGATAACATACGCAAAAGTTCGCTATGGGAAGGAAAGAGATACAGAAACAAGGTGATACAATGATTGTGGACTGGTTCTACCCTGAGTATTCAGATGACTTCGGGTCGCCGTCTCTATATCTACGCACACGTGATGCTGATGGTGATGTGCATACTCGTATCATAGAGCCTGAGGATGATGATTACATTCGTCCCTTCTGCTGGATTCCTGTAGACACTGCCAACTGGCAACTCAATCGACTGAACTCTCGCCACCCATCTGCGCGTGTGCTTGAGAGTGTTCGGTCGGTTGGTATTGATGGAAGAGAACTGATGAAGTTAGAGGTAGACAAGCCGAATGAACTGTGGGAAATCAAGGAGATGATGTCCACATACGAGGCTGACCTCAACTACAAAGAGCAGATTCTGCTCCAACTATATCCTGAGAAGATGCCTGAGTTTCATCCTCGTGTATGGTTCTTCGACCTTGAGTGGCAACCTAAGGAGGACTTCACTACTGTCATGGCTGTGGTCGATAGTCATGCTGAGCATCCTATCGTATTCGCATGGAAGCCTGAGATACATACGATGCAAGTCAACTGGATTGACCGCGAAGGTGGGTATCTACTACACGAGTTCGGTAGTGAGGCTGCGATGCATGAGGCGTTCATACAACACATGGATGTATGCGACCCTGACATCCTAGTCGCTCACGCTATCATGTGGGCTGACTTACCTCACCTGATGCGACGACTGGAAGACCCGCATCGCTTGTCTCCTCTGAATCAAGTCATTAAGCCGTTCAAGGAGAGCGGTTACAAGGAGACACAACAACCCATCAAGGGTCGTCTTTGTTGGGACTCATCGTCTCGTTGGCAGACAGGTAGCGGGTTTGAGACACTATGGCAGAAGTCAGGGCGTGGGCAACTACCCAACCGGAAGTTGAATACTATCGCTGGTCTGATGGGTCTTGGTTCTAAGTTGACTGATGAGATTGAAGGGATGACTGTCTTCAATGGATGGGAGGATTACTATCCCTTCTTCATAGATTACTGTCTAAGAGATACGACCTTACTGTCTGATATTGCTGAGCGACTAAACGCGATTGAGTTCTTCGTTGCTATGCAACAACTGTGTGGTGTATCATGGGAAAGCACACACAAGGTTACTCGATACTTCCGTGGACTCGTCGGTCGTCGCACTGAGATGAAGGCGAAGAGTGCGAGTAATGTGAAGCGCGAGAAGTTAGTTGCTGCACACATCCCTGACCCGAAGACAGGTCGGCATGAAGGTGTTGGTTTGTTTGATTACGCCTCTCTGTATCCTAACATTATCACAAGTGATAACTTGTGCTTTACTACTAAGCGTTCAGGCCCCGGCCCCGGTATCAAGACACTAGGTAATGGGACACACTGGGACCAAACCAAGAAGGGTCTACTCCCATCTATCGTAGATGAGATGCTTGAACTCAGAAAGGAATACAAGCAGAAGATGAAGAATGCAGAAACAACAGAGGAACGCCTCGGTTACGACATGCTTCAAACAGCAGCGAAGGTTGCAGTGAATGCACTGTATGGTATGTGTGGTATGAAGTCCGTCCAAGGTATGTGGGTAGAGAACGACATCGCTGCGTCTATCACCTTCCGTGGGCGTGAGGCTATCCGTCACTTGCTTACAGAGAGTGAAGAGCAAGGCTATCGTTCGCTCTATGGACACACTGACTCTGCCTTCATTCAAGTTCCATTTGATGATGCAGAGGCGCTGGCTGAGCACCTCACTAAGACCGCTAAGGACATGTTAGACCTTCCACATATGGATGTTGAACTGGAGGCTTACTTTGATTATTGGACTACTGCTCCTGTCAAGAATCGTTACTTCGGTTACAAGGTGTGGCCTGAGAGTGACAAGGGACAACTCAAAGTCACAGGTTATGCTATGAAAGCATCAAGCACAGCGAAGATAACAAAAGAGATACAAGAAACTGCCATGCGTCTTATCGGACATGGTGCTGAGGAGGAAGAGGTATCATCTATTCTAAGAGAACTGGCTCTCAAGGTTAAGAGCGGTGAGATACCAATCAACGATGTAGTCCTTTCTACAAGGCTCACTAAGGAACCTACTGCTTACGATTCCCCTACACCCGGCGCAAAGGCTGCTATGTATTACAACGAGCACCTTGATGGTGAGAAGTGGCGTCAAGGCGATAGTGTCACATGGACATACATCGCTGATGCGGGGGCTTTACCTGATTATGTCACCATTAACGATGAGCGTCATCGTGTGCGATTCATGGCCTTCCGAGATATTGACGAACTCGGCGGCGCAGTCATTGACTGGGAGAAGATACTCGATGTGCTTGTGAAGTCCAAACTCAAGCGTCTCTATGAAAGCGTAGGTTGGGACATAGCAGCGGCAGCGGGTGATGTAGTGCCACGGGTGTATTGGTGATTGAAATGAATGACTATTACCTTCCTCACTTCCGTAATCGGCTTAGTCCAAAATGGCGTTTTGGACACTTACACAGTGCTATGTTCCCCGGTCACTGTGATATATGCGGAGACACTAAGACAGTTAGAACTCGTCTGCTTCCTAGTTTGATTGTATGTCACGCCTGTCGCATTGATGATGATGAATTTCCTGAGTTTGATACAGGGGTGAATGAATGAGTAGAATAGAAGATGAAGTATGCAAGAAGATTCAGGCAAGGTCTGATGTTGGAAAGACAAAGTATGGAGTGACCATGGAGACAGCACCGTTGTCTCGACTTGAGTGGCTCGTCCATGCACAAGAAGAGGCGATGGACCTAGCAGTGTATCTACAGAAGTTGATTGAGATGGAGAGGGAGTTACGAGAGTATATTGAGTCACTTAAGTTAGGTGGCGGACCGCACGTCTCAAGCGCTGTGGTGAGAGAGAAACTAAAGAGTATCTTGGGTGATGAGACATGAGATTCAATCCTAATCCTGATGGTGGAAATATCGACCGTGGTGATGTGGACTACCCATACAAAGAGATGCTTGAGCATCACAAGAAGAGCACTTACGCTTGGCAACCCGGTGATACTGACAAAGTCCTCCGTGTGACTAAGTCAGCACTCGGAACTTTCGATTGGTGTCCTCAGCAATACTTCTTACAGAAGGTGCTTAAGTTACCACAAGGCCCCGCTACACCTGACCAAACTCGTGGTTCTAATGTCCACGATGCAGTAGAGTATTGGTGGAACGCAATGCACGATGTGGTGCATGATGTGTATGAACTGTTTGAGAATGGTGATGTAGAGAAAGCACTGTCTTTGTCTATAGACGCTCTACCGCAACCACCTGAACCATACATCTTCGGTGAAGTAGAACAACTTCACTTGTATGTGTTATGGCAGTTTCAACGACTCTGCAATACAGACAAGGATGACATACACAACTGGTTCCCAATAGGGAACGAAGCATTGGTCCATGGTATACGCACTGTAACTGCTAGTGATGGCACAGAGGTAGAGATTCATATGAACGGTTTCATTGACCGCATCTTTCTTGATGATGACAAGATGGGGATTGTGTTGATGGAATTGAAGACAGGTAAGTTCTCTAAGAACAAGCCATCACAGATGCGAGCCGAGATGCAATTCTACCGAATGCTTCTTGAGCATAGCCCACATGAAGAGTTCCTACCCGTAGTGGCTTGGGGATGGCAATTCCCCGGTGGTGACAGAAATGGAGGAACAGGACCAGAGTGGGATTATGAAAGCGTCAGTGGCCCCGGAGGACGATACGCACCACGCACAGTGGAGAAGCGTCTCAAGCGACTGGTGGATGCTCACTTGGCCCAAGATTTCCCACCAATTAAGATTGACAACTGGAGTGATTGGAAGTGCTCTTACTGCGACTACATGGAGTTCTGCCCAGCATGGGGAGGAGAGGTGAAGATAGATGAAGAAGAATGACATTCATTATGCAAAGGCCCTTATTAAAGCGGCACTAGAAGAAATGTTTCCTGATACTTCGTTTGAGGTTGCAGTGTCTCTTATAGAAGGGGACTCACACGTGCGCTCATTCAAACAAACCACTCTCGGTGACTTTGCTAAGATTGGATTAGAGCCGACCGAAGAACCCAGTAGACATTTCTTCGTAACACTACACCCTCAGTCGCTTCTATCATACAAAGCGAAGGGACTTTTGAAATCACTAAAGGATGAAATTAACAAGTATTGAGGTGGGTAGATGTTTATTGAACTCGACTTTCCTCGTGAGATTCTTGAGATAGGCTCTCAAACAGGGAGAGCGGGGAGATTCCTTGTGAGCAACTGGGATGAATTAGAACGCTATTGGAAAGGTAAGAACGGTAGTGGTAATGCTTACTTCACCGCTTATGGGTATCGTGCTACTAAGGCCCCTCGTAATCATCGTGTGGACTATGATACTCCTATCATCCGGCACTTCATTATGGACTTTGATTGTAAGGACTTCAAGAGGAGAGGTCAGGATGTTGACTTCTCTTACATGCATGAGCAGGTCAAACGCCTTCATGAATATCTATTGAGTGAGGATTATCGTCACTTCATATGGTTTAGTGGTGGTGGTTTCCATGTTTGGATTCCACTATCGGAAACTTTCATTCCTTCATCAACAACTGATATTCGTCGTATCAAGGATGCTGGGAGAAAGTTATTGGGTGAATGGCATAACAAATTAGAATTAGGTTGTAATGACCCGGCTGTTGCATTTGACACAAGTGGTATGATACGCTTACCTAACTCTTACAATAGCAGGCGTGGGTGTTGGAGTGTCCCGTTGAACACAGAGGAGATACTTGGTTTCAATCATAACGATTTGATGGAGTTGGCTCAAGAATCTCGTAAAGGATATATCGCACATGGCAATACATCTATCACTATCAAACTCGCTAAGCGTAAAAACAACTTCAAGCGAACAATAGAGAAAGTAGAGGGGCTTCCCGATGTCACATTAGACGACATCATCGTTCTCCCTTGTCTTGCACAATCAGCATTAGGTGAGGGGAACCCTATCCATAAAGCACGCTTCCATCTAGTCGCTTATCTCGCTGCGCGTCTTCGTTGGTTCTATCCACCTGACTCAGTAGACGTTAAAGAAAAGGGGAAACATGTAGACCGCATCTGTGACATCATAAGAAACCAAGGTTGGGCGGATTACAATCCTTCAGTGACTCGGCAACAGGTTGAGAGTATTGTCTTTGGTAGTGGTGGTAATAGAGGCTACTCTGCTTCATCTTGCTCGACCATACGACACGATGGTTTGTGTGTTGGTGATTGTAGGTATTATGATAATTCGGAGGATGAATGAATGGTAACAAAAAAGGGAAGGCGAAATATGTTGATAAGACAAATCAGAGAGGCAATTTACGATATAGGAAGACCGGCGACGGCACATGAGATATTAGACAATTGCACACATATGAGAAATGTTCCAACAATGAATCAACTCTGTGGTATGATGCGTAGGCGTAGTGAATTCATTATCACTGATTCTGTAAGAGTCGGGAGGACGCGCTCAGATTCGTTTTACGGTGCTCATTTATATTGGGTCGCTAACACAGAAGACATAGAAGAAATAAGAAAATGTAAGGGGTGCGGAAATAATATGCCAAAACAAAGTAATGAAAGTCAAACTTGCACTGAGTGCTACAAACTAATGAAGAAAAGGGAGCGTGCCGAGTGTGGTGAAGCATGACCTCGTCATTGATAGCAACGAAAGGGGGAGCCTTTGCGAATCCATTGAGAGGAAAGCAAAGAAGGCAGGACTCTCAGTGGCACGAAAGACATTGGTCGTCGGTGACTACCTACTTGGTGCAGCGTGTGTTGAAGCCAAGAGTATTGGCGACTTATTTCAGTCAAGTCACAGTGGACACCTTTGGCGTCAACTCGACAACATGGATGCCAACTACGAGCGCTTCTTCTTGCTAGTGCATGGAAGTATCGCTAAACACGTAGCGATGGCTAAGAACAATGGTAAGCGCTTAACGCATACACGTGTGCAAAACGAACTTACTGGGACAATAGCACGTATCATGGCTGACTTCGATTGTCAGGTGTTCTATACACCTAACGTTAGTGAGGCAGCACTCTTTGTCACTAAGTTACATGATAAGTTACACAAGCCAGCCAGTAGTCACGGTGCACGAGCCATACGACGTGTGTCCACCAATGATGTGCGCAAGGATGTATTGCTTGCAGTGCCGGGGCTTGGACCTGACCTTGTGGACCGCCTATTGGAGAAGTGCGGTTCTATTGAGGAGATGATGTTCGCTGAATCACTTAAGCAAGTGAAGGGGCTTGGTGAGCAACGCAGAGCCATGTTGACCCGTGTCCTTACCAGCGAAGACCCAGTGCACATAGAGCGCTCAGTTCGTAAAGTATAAGAACAATACACACTACAGAGTTAACAGGGGTCACTAAAATGACCTTTGATATATAAAGCGGTAATGGATATAGGATTTGGTTGAGATGAGAAAAGCGATAGAATATGCAGTAGTAGAGAAATACCCATTCTTCAAAGGGTATGTAGAACAATTTGGAAAGGTAAGTATTGATAATGACATCCCGGCGATGTTATCATTCTTCTTCATCCAAGGTCAGATTGCTGCCCCTTATGTGCGTATACCATGGGATGCAACTCATCTTGACCCTCGTGTCCATTCGTTTTGGATTCAACCATCAAGGACTGGAAAGTCAATCGCATGGGAGTTTGTAGGCAAAGTGCTTGAGGACTGTGGTGTTCCTACTGACGCCTACAATGGTGGCTCTGATGCTGGATTGATTGGTGGCACAAAGACCGAAATGATGACTGACGAAAATGGAAAGAAAGGCACTGAGGTTGTAGAAACAAAGGGCGTGCTTAGTGAGCGTGTTGCTCTAAACTTCGATGAAGGCTCCATCCTCCTAAACCCATCAAAGAACAGTCAAGACACAGTTCTGTATCTACAGACCGCGTGTAACCCGATTGGAAGCAACAGTAACGTAATCGTTAAACATCTGAGTGGGCGCCGATTTGAACTCAAACCCACTGCATCTATGTGGATTACAACATACCCACCTGCTGGTGTGAAGGAGTATGTATTGACGAAGGGTATCTTCCAACGTGTTCTGCTTTACTGGTCGCACTGGGACATGGACAGGCGTAAGAACGTCAGTCAAATCCGTATGAATATGGCTTATTCTAAGAGTGCTGAAAGCACAGTATCTTACGATGGTATTGTGGATTACTTCAAGACATTAGAGAAGCGTTTGTTTGAGAGAGTGCGTAATCTTGCGGGTGTTACTTTTGCTGAATGGGATGACATGAGTCCCGATGACCGGGAAGAAACAGTCCAATCAGTCATGCGTGAGATGTTTACAGCAGACGAATCATTCTATGCTGCCACATACGATGTGATTGATGATTTCTACAGCCTTCTTGATGACCTTAGTTTCGCGATTGCAGACGTGGTATCATCATTCATACCAGCGATGGAGAACTATTCAGTTATCCTTGCAACACACATAGCGATGATGGATAACTCTTGGGTCATCACTGGTGACCATCTCGACATGGCGAAGGACGTTCTATACGACCTGTTCAAGAATCTCATATCTTGGCTTGAGGGTGAAGTTGAAGTGGGTGCTAAGAAGGTCGAAAAGGCTACACACAAGAAGGACTGGTTAGAAGCATACAACGTAGTCAACCCAGTTGAACTCGACAAGCGTGGTGATGGTTGGAGAAAGAAGGCTGCTGTTATCAAGCAGTATATGCTCAATCAACATGTGACTCGACCCACTGCATTCAAGAAGTTCAATGACTGGACAGCACATATGTTCAGCGCAGCGAAGGACGGGACAGTGGTGTATATCCGCTTGAAGGAGGGAGAACAATGACAGACATAATGGCACTCGATATTGAAACGGGTAACTACTCATGGGAGATTGGTGGTTGGGACAAGCATGCTTTGTTTGAACCAACTGTAGTCGCTACATGGGATGGTTCAGACGGCCACGTGTTCAGCAAAGAGGACGTTGACATGGCGGCAGCAGAGGTTCACGAGTTACACCCACGCACGTTAGGCGACCATCTACAGAAGCATGTGGATAATGGTGGTATCATTCTCGGTCACAACATCAAGAAGTTCGACCTACCAGTTCTTAATGCAGCATTGGATTGTTGGACAGCGGGTGACTTAATGTCTAAAGCAGATAGCGTCGTTGACACCAAAACACTGGTCAGCAAAGCCTCACTTTCACACGGTAAGATTGCTACAAGCCTACAGGTTTTAGCAAGCACCACATTAGACATAGGTAAGAGTATGTCAAGCGAAGAAGCACCTGAAGCATGGCGTGCTGGTAAGTTCCTTGAAGTCGCTGAGTATTGCTTGAAAGATGCACAACTCACCTACGACCTGTATCAATACGGGAGGGAGAATGGCATCATTAAGAGTCGCTCCCTTGAAGACGGTTCCATCATTGAGATGGAGGTTGATTGGATATGAGTGATAACAAGAATAATGATGCACAACGCATGAACATAGAGGCAGTAAAGCGAATCGTCGGCACAGTAAAGACGACGCTTGGTCCGATGGGCATGGACAAGAT
>TARA_R100001463_G_scaffold1152_3_pt1 | contig 10342 bp, 1 predicted proteins | sample TARA_R100001463 | Tara Oceans TARA_R100001463 (sample SAMEA2622242) | marine metagenome | biome: marine biome (ENVO:00000447); feature: deep chlorophyll maximum layer (ENVO:xxxxxxxx); material: "saline water (ENVO:00002010), including plankton (ENVO:xxxxxxxx)" | depth 40 m
AAATATATAGTCACCAGCTTCTGGTAACAACTCATTACCAGTTGTCTGAACGTCTACAGTATAAGTTGTGTCTCCAGCAGTAATTGCTATACACTCACCTAGTTTTATTATATCTCCAACCTGCTTTCCAGCAACATCTAGCTTTACAAAATAAATAATATCCCACGATCCTTTGTCTGTAGCATAACTACTAGAGCTAGCAACAGTAGCTGTTTTAGCTTGCAAAGAAGTGTTTATAGGGTTTGGTAATGTTATTGTTATTGTTGCCATTTTAAGATAAGTTCATTAATACTGTATATTCTACACTGTCTCTAAAACCATCGTTTACTTTAAATTTAAAATCTGTTTGATCTGTAGAGTCTGCCGCCCTTGTATAGCCAACAACTCTGTTTATATCTACAGGTAATACATGTGGAACTGAAGTTATAGTTGTTGTTTCACCCGCGTTTACATATTTTAAAGTACCGTTGCTAGCGTTATTACTAGTTTTTTGTGGTAGTTGTGTTATTATATGACGCACAGCACCACTTTCGGGATCACTACCAGCTGGTAACGTTATATTAACTGTTGAGTTTGAGCTTATTGGTTGATTCGCTATACCAGCAGAAGTTGGTGGCTCGTTTAATTTTAAAACACTATTTACAGGTATTGTTAAAGTATCATTTAACGATCCAAGTCTATTTATAACTAAATTACCAGTAAGAGTACCAACACTGTTAAAAGTTAACGTTGTTCCATTACTTATAGTGCCACCTGGCGCGGCACTAAGAACAAGTGAAGTCCCGCTTATAGAAGCCACGGTAACAGCATTGCTTATTCCAGAACCGGTAACTTTCATACCTATTTTTATAGCCGCGTTTGCACTTGATAATGTAACCGCTTTAGTGCTAGTGCTACCAGCAGTTGTTCTTGTTGTTCCTTGGCTTAAAGCAGCTTGTAGCTCACTAACAACAACATCCGCACCGTTTGTAAGTATCAAACCAGCGTTACCAAGTTCAGAAACTCCTGTTAGCATTGATGTTAAAAACGCGTTTGCAGCTGTGTCTTGCGCTGTTTTTATAGGAATTATTGTAGCAGCACCATCGTGGTTTACGCCAGCCAAATTACTAGTAACGTAAAAAGCAAAGCTAGTTTTTACAGATTTAACACTGTTACCTAGCGCTGTTTCAGAAATGTTGTTACCACTAACCACAAAGTCAGTACCAACTTGAGAAGTATTTAAAGTAAAAGTTGTATTTATATATTGATATATAATAATACTTGTTGGTGTTGAAAGGTTACTAGAAAAAGATCCAGATGCTATTTCTGTTAATGTTATAGTATAGTTTGTAGCCGAGCTAACTCTTGGGAAAAATATAGGTAGCGTGAACTTACCGCTATTGTCTAGTGTTGCTGTAAAAGAACCAGAAGCACCAATAGTTAAAACTGTGTCTGCGGTTAAACTTTTTGCCGCACTTAAAGTTAACGTTTTACCGCTAATAGCAGCTACAGTAACGTTACTACCAACATTTGTACCTGTAACACTCATGCCTACAAATATTTTAGAATTTGCAGTTGTTAATTGTACAGTTGTAGAATTTGATGTAGTAGTTTTTACTATAGATGTGGTTGAGTTTAAATTACTACCACCAGTTTTTTTAACTTGAATACTCAAGCTAACACCAGGATCACCATATATCAACAAAGTTCTGTTTTCTCCACCTTGCTTTATAGAACTAGTATCTATATCATAACCATATATATTTGTTGTAGTTGCGGTATGCGATCTTGTGGCTGATGCGAAAAACTTAATTAAGTCGTTTTCTGGCTGCGTTAAACCGTAAGTGTAGTTAACAGTAAAAACTCTAGACGTTAAGTTTTTGTTTTTAACACCATCAACTGGAGTGTCTGCTACAGTAAAACTATAGCTATTTTTATTGCTAGTACCGCTAAAATCTATTGTTGGAGGCGTGACAAAAACAAAACCACTATCAGAAGAAATAGTCTTTGTAAAAATTGTATTAGTAGTAAATGGCGTTCCAGCTGTAGAATAGCTAGTAGCAAAAGTTTCCGAACAATTTTTTAAAGTTGATTTTATAATTCCAGCCATTTTTTATTTTTTATGATTGTACAAGATTAGACGTTATGTTAGCAGATAAAACACATGTTAAGTTGTTACCAGGCATTGTGCCAGAAACAGGTACTGTTAGTCTTATAACATTTGTAGCTGTATTTTGATATAAAGTAGACGCCACAAAAGAGCCGTCGCTTATGTAACCGTCTTCTTTGACAACAGTACCTATGTTATTACTAGGATCAGAAACTTCTGTTATTGTAACACCGCTAGCCACTTGATTCCATCTTTGACCACTCACAGACTTACCGTGTACGTAAAAATATTGGTTTTCACTTGATATAGAACCAGAAGATCTGTTAACAGTTATAGAAGTATCAGCTGTAGTTAAGTCTGTTAAAGATTTATTTATTATAAATTTAGGGTATAGTTCTGTGTTTACTTTTACAATAGACATGTTAGATAAAACAGCTGCAACATATGCTCCTTTAAATATATCTATTCTTTTACCTATAGCGACAAATGTTGTTGATATTTCACCATTACTACTTCTTCTAGCAGTTGTGCCAACACCACTAATATCTGAAAAACCTATCTCATGCATATTCGCGCTTGTTCCTCCACTACCTTTTGTGTAGCCAGACACCGTAGCGGAAATAGTATATGTTTGACCAGGTACTAAATCTGTTACCACGCCTCTTAAAAACCTAACACCACTAGGTATTGAATTTGCGTTATTTGCTATTATTGTACCCGTTATTTGCGTTGAAGAGTTAACGGTAAAACCAGCCGCGTCGTTAGTACCTCCTATAGTAGCTGGGTTTATGGAGCCAGCAGAACTGCTTGCTGCAAAATCAGCAGCAACTCCACCACTATCTATGTAACCGTAGGTTGCTCCAGCTAAGGTTAAAGGAACATTTTCGCTTGAAGGTAACATTTTAATGTTGTGTTGGTATTGAGTGTTGTGAGTACCACTAGAAACAGCCACAACACTACAAACCCCAAGACCTTGAACGCTAAACTCTTTGCTGTCTAAGTTTTGGGTTGTTAATGTTTCTCCTTTTATATAATTAAACCATTTGTTTTCTTTGTCAACAAACTGCTTAACTTCTCCAGATTGTAAATCTGTTTGTATTGAATCGCTGTACCAACCAGAACCGCTTAAATTACCGCTGTCATTGTATTTTCTAGATTTTGTTCCTTCATAGTTTAAAGATTTGTAATTTTTAACTATAGAAGGCTCATCATTTAAAACAAGCTTTACCTGCGAGTCGTATTGAACTCCATAAAAATTACTTCTTAGAGTGTTTACGGTATGCTTCCATATTTCGCCGTTGTAAAAAGTATAAAAATCACCAGATATTGAAAGCCCGTTTTCAGGTAAAAAAGATTTTAAACTTGTCCAGCCGTTTACAGCTTCTGAAAAACTAGCAGTTTTATTGTTTAATGTAATGTTGTAAAGATCTTTATTAACATCATAACTACCAATTACCAAAGAAGCTTCGTTTAAATTATCTTTAAAAAACTTTTTCATACCTTTTTCAGATATATCTGTTATACCATCTCCAGATAATCTTAAAATAGCATTTCTATCTTTGTCTGAAAAATAAATTCTATAACCATAATTCGCAAAAGACTCTGGGTTTCTTGATATACCAAAGTCACCCGCAAAAGGTATTGCCTGCCCTAAAACAGCGTTTGTCGAAGTAACATTTACGTTTCCGTCAGCATTAAACAGCGCGTCTTTGTTTGACAACACTTTTAAAACTTTGTTTTCGCAAAAAGTTACTAAATTAGTATTTCTGCTAAAAAGTTTTTGAATCGAACCGTATATAGGATTTAAATCTTTTGTTATTTTATTTGCTTGTATAAATTGATTTAAATTATTTTCAGTGCTTATATTATTATATATTCCAGAATAAATAAAGCCGTGTCTCCTATGCTCTTCCATGTACTTGTTAAGCATTGTTGTGGAAACTCTAGGGCCTTTGTCTATTGTTAAAGCATTAAAATCATCTCTTATTCTATTTGACTCAACGCCATTACCGTAAGAGTAGCAATTAAAATATTCTAGTTTTGTTGGTCTTATTTTTACACCATTAAAAAACGTGCTGTCGTTTGCTCTAGGCGTATAATCTAATTGGTTTTTATTACCAACGCTGTCTGTTTGAGAAACACTATTACCAACCAAGACTGTAAACTCTTGTGTTAAGTCAACATTGTCGTTTTCATCTTTACTAAAAATTGTTATTTTATGACCAGATGGTATCGTGTCTTCTATTCCGTCTATTTTTATATTTAAAGCTGATGTGCCTGGTTGACCAGGTCCGTTTGTTAAAACGTTTGACTCATAATTAACAACAGAAATAACAGCGTCTGGGGACAAAGGGTTGTAAGTAGACGATTGACCTATAACATCAGCGCAAGAAACGTACATACCAGGTTTTATTATAATATCGCTATTTGCTGTTTCATAATATAAGTTTGTGTCAATAGCTTTTGGAGGCTCAACCTCAAATATTGCTGGGTTTTCGCTAAAAAAAGTTTCACCTATAGGATCTGTGTCTATTTTAACTATTTCTATTTTACGAGAGTCTGCAGTTAAATTTGTGCTAGGGTAGGTAGGACCTAAAGGTCTTATATTGTCAGAGTTTGTGCTACCATCTTGATTTAACTTAGACGTAGGAGACCAGGTTATAGTTTTGTTTAACTCTATATCAAACCTCCAGCCCATATTGTCTTTGTTTGAAAAGTCGCTAGCATCTGAGTTTTGAACGTCAAAGTCATTAGATATTAAATTTGAATTAGCGTCAATATAACTTGGTGATCTAAAAAACTCAACATTATCACCTGGTGAAGGTCTTCCGTTAGTAGGCTCAGAGTCTAAAACAGCGTAGTACACAGCAACAGGAAAATTACCAGGCCATGTCACGGAAGCATAGGTCAAAGGACTGCTGTTGCTCCCAGGACTTGTAGCGTGAATAACCCTACACTTATTACCACTTGAGTTAACTAAATAATTGCCGGCATTGTTTTTTACAGCAGCGCCTGCTGTTATAGCTCTTGCCGTTTGGTTGGTGGTATATAACGTCCCAAGTGATATAGCTGGCTGCGTGTTACCAGCAGGACCACCAACAAATTCCCAATCAACCGTTCCGTCATAATTGGGTACTGACCCTCCTGCACCACTATAATCTGCAACTTGAAGTACACCTGTAGAGCTTGTTGTATCATCGTCTTTGTAAGATCTTTGCGCTTTTTCACTGTGCCTATGCTGATGGACACCATGCGTGTTAACAGCGTTTATTGTATACACTGTTTTGTCAGGATCATCTGCCCATCTAAACATAGTACCTACTGTAGCCAAATCGTTATAAAGAGAGTTTAACTCAGAAGATATATCAGAACTACTAGGGTTTGACAACACAACATCATTAACACCGGTTGTGTTATTTCCTACATTAGTAAGTCTAAACTGACATCTATTTTCACCAATTCTAAAACCATAACCAGCTTTAGCGTGGTCACCAGCACCATAATCATCACCATGATTTAAAACACCGCTAGCACCATAGCTCCACGCACTATCAATAGCCATAAATTGGTCAGAACCATAATCACTAGACGTAACAGTACCTCTTAAATTAAGATCTTCAGGCGTGTGATATATAGGTTTTAAAGCGTTTTCATATTCATACTCTCTAAGAGGAAAAGCAGGGTCAAGAAGATTTACAGACTCAGAACCTCCAGTGTAAACTTGACTCCAAGAGTAAGTGTCTAACATCCAGGTGTTAGAATCTGCTTTTACCTCGTCAATATCAGTTCCACCAGTAGAATGATAATTACCAAGGTTATCAGTGCCTTCGTTCCAAACATGAATCCACTTGACGTCTTTTGTATATTTTAAAGTATAATAAACCTCGTCTTTTGGTGTAGACTTGCTTAGTATATACTCATTTAAATTAGCATCTTTTAAAATTTTAACAAAAAACTTGCCCTCAAATTCATCAGCAAATTCATCAACAACTTTTTCGTAATATTCTATAAAACAATTGTTTGTTTGAGCACTACTTGTTCCAACAAAATTAGTATCACCACCAATTGTACTCTCTAGTATAATGTCATAGTAATCATCTGTATCGGCAAAATCTCCATCTGTATTATCGTCAAATCTTTCAATAGAGCTTACTCTATAGTAATTAGATATTACAACCTGATCGCTGTTACCTATTCTTATGTATTTATTCCCTTGATCTAAGTTGTATATCTCTTCTAAATCAGTACCTATAACACTAGAACCTCTTAATCTAACTATGTTAGAACCAGCAACAGGAAAATTAACTGCAGGCTCTGAAATTCTACCAAAGTCAACGTCTGCTATTCTTCCAATAAGCTTTTTAACGCCAGTTATAGACTCTGGTGCTTCGTTTACTTTTTCTAAAACTTTATACTTTACGGTCTTATTACCAGGTACAGCTTCGTTTGAATCATGAACTTTTTTCAATATTAAAAAATCATCTTCTTGTATTTTGTTAGCATCACTTGAAACAAAAGAAAGCCAAACGTGTTCAGATGTTTCTGCAGGATAAAATCTATCTAACGCAACGTTGTAGTGATCGTTGTGTTTATCATGTATAAAGTATTTGTAATGAGTTGCCCACTCTTCTGGCTGAGAAGAAACTAGTGCTTCAAAAACATTAGATTGTTTTGCGTCTTCATTGCCTAGTTTTATTTGTCTATTGTCGTTAGAAAAAACAGGTGTTTGTCTTCCATATTTGTCTAATAAAGAAACTCCTAAATCATAACTTCTAAAAGATTTCATTGTTTCTTTAGGCTTGTTATCTACTATGTTGTTAGCTACTTTCTTAAATACATAGTCAAACTTAGCGTTATCATTGTTATAGCCAACCATATCGTACTGCTGCTTGTAGTTAGCATATATAAGTCTATTGGCACTTATTTCTTGTGCTAAAGCAGATTTTGGTACGTTGTCATAAGGTCTTAAAAGTTGCTCAGATGGTAAAACAGCGTTTACAGTCTCAGATGTTATTTCTATTTGATCAAACGCAAGATCACCACCTCTTTTAGAAGCGTAGTGATATATATTATTACTATCAGATTCTTTGTAAAGAAGCTGAAACTCAGTAACATCTAAAGGCATGTTGTCAAAACCTGTTAATGTTAACCTTCTTAAATTGTTTTGCATTGAAACGTTAAAACCTGACTGACCATCATAGTCAAAGCCATTTTTAGAATTAGGTAAAAACGCTATTTTAGAAAAAGGAGATATAGCTGAATATTCACCGTCAGCAAACATCCACCTGTAAGCAAATCTAGGAAATTTATCTTCAAATATAGGATCTCTGTCTATTAAAGAGCAAGACCAATTTATAGGGTTTGAAGTGTTTAATTGAGTTATGTTATTTGTTATTGTTTGTATTTCCGCGTTAAAAACTTTTCTTGAAAAACCTCCAAATGTATTTGTTCCTTGAAAACCAAAACCGTTACCTATGTCTGGCGTACAATTTTTAATGCTAATATCATTAAATGTTAAATCAATATCGCTATCGTTAAAGTGCGAGTGAAGCGCCTTCAACATAAAAGACGCTGTAAAAGTAAGTTCAGTTCCATCAGCAACACCACTAACATCGTTATTGCAAAAAATTCTGTCTTGTCTTCTTTGCATAACGTAAGTATCTGCTGGTACGTTTGTTCCAGTAATTTTCATACCTACAGTAACAGCATTTGTCAAGTGCGATTTTGTTTGTGGTGCACCACTAACACCTGTTGCTTGCTCTAGCTTTAATGCTCTAACGTTAGCACCTGAAAGTGCGGTTGGCCATCTTCTTGGACTATCTGCTAACGCTTTAAACTGACAAGGGTTTACAGTTACACCGTTAGAGGAAAACTCACTTGGCGTGTGTAAATAAAAAGTTATAGTTTTTAAACCGCTTTTTTGGTGAAAAGTTAATAAATCACCGTCGGCTAAATCGTAATTATTTTGTACATTTGTTAGTGTTAAGTTTGCTCCTGATATAGCGCTAACATCACCAACATAAGCGTCTTCGTTTCTAACTTTCATACCAACTTCTATACCAGCGTTCTGGTGTTTAAGAGCTATTGATGTTGCCCCAGCGCTAGGATTACCGTTTACAATGGCTGTTGTTTCTAAACAAAAATCATAACCTTTAGCTCTGTTGTCAAGACTAGACAGTGTTCTACCTGACTCACCACCAGTTGTTATTTGAGCTCTCAAAGAACCTTCTACATATTGATCCATATCAAGTTTAGCTATAATTTGATATGTTTGATTTGCTATAAAAGAGTCGGTTGTTGGTGATATTTTATCTTTTGGTAAAATAGCATATAGTGCTTTAGTATCTAAATCGTCAGAATCAAATCTTATTCTTCCATTACTAGTGTCTAACGTCACTAAGTTTGCATTTGCTAAACCTTGATTAAGTCCCCTTGTAAAAAGCTGCCAATCACCTGCGCCTGTAAAATCTCTATTTGAAGAGTTACTAATTCTTTCACTGCCAGGACTAGCTATTGCTTTAGCATGAGTTGCTGGTTCCATCAAGCTGGTTGTTCCAATGATCTCGTCTAAAAGTTTAACTTTGACAGTAACGTCTGGTTCTTCGTTAGAGCCAGCGTTTGGATTTGGAGCTATTAATTTTACAATATCACCAGCTAAAAAATTAGGTTGACCATCAAATTGTAATTCTTGTATTCTAACAGGTCTACCAATACTTCCCACGTTATTTGTTTCACCATCATCAAGACCTGTTTGTATAAGGTTGTTTGTACCAGGTGGTTTTGGCACCACTCTAGCGCCTTCTGTTTTATAAGTCCAAAAAGACTCGTTTTGGTAAACGTCTAACCAGTACCTAAACTGTATTGTTGCGTTAGATTCTATTAATTCTTCTAGTTTATACTTAAGATAAACACAATGATTTTCGTAATCAACAAATAAAACAGGATTTCCGCCGTGAGTGCTATCTGTTAAAACAGTGCCATCTACAACAACAGTCATACCTGGAGCAACAGATCTCCAGTCTTTATAATGTATACCGTCTCCCATTATATTTACAGTTCCGCTCACGGTGCTGTCAAACCTTAAGACCCTTGTGTTAATTTCAGATTGCTTATATAAAGTTCTTTCAAACGTTTTGTTATATATAACCTTATTACCAGAACCTCTAGCATGTACTGCTCCGCTAGCGGCGTAAGAAGTATTTGCTGGAGTTGTTAAAGAAGCGGTTATTTTACCTTCTCTAGTATCTTCTCTTAAGTCTAAACTAGGAGCGTTTAGAGGGTATTTTTTTATAACAGTTATATCTTTTTCTGTTACCGTGTCGGCTTTTTTTAAGCCATTTATTTTTAAAACTGTAGTTCTGTCAAAATATCTAGCGGCTGTAGTTTGGCAGCCAGACTTCATGGTTTCTATATTTATTTTTTTAGGCTCATTTACGCCATCAGTCCAAAACAAAAGCCCGTCTAAAACATTTATACCTGTTATTTTTTTACTAGAGTCAAATTTCAAAAAACCTTCGTCTACAAACTCTACAATAGTGTCGTCTGGATAAGACCTGTAATCATCTAGCGTTATGGTGTTTGTGGAAGTAAAAGTCAACTGTACATTAGAAGGTATAGTACCGCCTGGAACGCCAGAAAGAACAATTTGATTTCCAACGACCGAACTAACTGTTACATTGTTAGTTATACCAGCGCCACTAACAGTTTGCCCAACTCTAATATTTCCATTTGGAGAAGACATAGTTACAATTTGAGTGGTATTACCCGCTTGTGGGCCGTGTGCATGTGTTGTAGATATGTTTTTAACCCTAACTTTTGGGTAATTACCAGGAGAGTCTATTGAGGTTACAGACTCCATGCCTATTCTTATATTGTTAAACAGACCGTTAGTGTTATCAACAGCAAAAGTATCATCTAAAGCACCCATGCCTCCATTGACATTAGTTTTAACTCTAAAAACGTCTATAAGTATTGGTAGTGTAATTTGTTGGTCAGGTAGATATTCTACTATAGCATTTGCGTTATCACCAGCTATAAACCATATAATGCTTGTAGAACCAATAGAATTGTTTGGGTATAAAACAGAGCCAACACAAGTCGCTCCTACTATGCCCGTTGTAGATTTTAATAAGTTACCATAAGAATTTTGAATAGCACCAACATCACTGTCTTCAGTGCTTGACACATCTACATTGAGCGCTTCTAAATATTCATTTTTAGGTACTAACCTTTCGTCAAGGTCTTTGTTCATTT
>TARA_R100001463_G_scaffold56773_2_pt1 | contig 10342 bp, 23 predicted proteins | sample TARA_R100001463 | Tara Oceans TARA_R100001463 (sample SAMEA2622242) | marine metagenome | biome: marine biome (ENVO:00000447); feature: deep chlorophyll maximum layer (ENVO:xxxxxxxx); material: "saline water (ENVO:00002010), including plankton (ENVO:xxxxxxxx)" | depth 40 m
TCTCCACTCCATCATCTTGTTGTATAGTTTTATTTTGTTTTCTTCTACATCAACACGAACATCCTCTATTTCTTCTGCAATAAAATGCTCAAATTCTCTAAGCTTTATGTTTAAATAAACTGCATAAAATAGAATAAGCAATATAAATATAATCATAATTTAATAAGTTGTATAGCCATATTGACCTTCTATAAATATACTTTTGAACATTATGTCTAGGTCTTTATGTTTGGTTTTAGTATCTCTTAATATTCTTTGCCTAATGGTTGTGTCTTTTTTAATCATTTCTAAATCATTAGTAATAGCAAATGTATCAATTATTTTGAATTGATAACGTCTTATGCTACCTTTTTTGCGGTATCCATACTCTATGATAACTCTATATATAGGGCTTGTCATGGTTTTTTATTTTTAATTATGAGTGTAACAAGTGGGCTAAAAACATTTAATATTATGGTTTCTTAAGCCAAAAGGAATTAATGGCAAAATTGCCTAGCCCACTTTATTACAATTTTAATCTTTCTAATTCAAATTCTAAATGAGCAATAGCTTTCTTAATACATTCTTGGGGAGAGCTATGTTTTTTAGAGCTTCTGAGTAAATATGTCGTGGCGGTACCGATATTATAGGAAAGCTCAAAGTCCTCAACAACCTTACGGGCTTCGTAACCGTGATACTTACCGATATAGTAGCTCGGTATTTTTTCTTCATCTGTTATTGATTGTGTGTTTCTATCGTATTGGTAGTAGTATTTATTATGTTCAGTCATTTTGTTGTTTATTAAATTTATAATTTCTTTTTAAACCGCCATCAAATAGTTTATTAAAGTCTTTTGCGCTTATACTCTTATCGGTCAAATACATATTTGCAACGAATAAAAATGTAGAAAAATCATCTTTAAGCAATGTCTTTAATAGCTGTAGTTTCTCTTTGTAGTTTTTATTTAGTATTTCTTCGTGGTCTCTCATTTAATCTATCGTTCTCTAGTCCTCCTGTTCTTGTTTGAAATTTATTAATTTTTTTATCAAATTCTTTTATATTTTTCTCCAAATCATTTCTTTCTGATTTAAAAGTAAACATAAAAGAAAAGAATCCCATAAAAAATCCTGTCGTTAAGCAAGTAAGGATTAACAATATAGGTTCTATTATATTAGAATATATCATAGCTTTATTTATTAGTTAGTAATTTAGGTTGAGGTCTATAATGAAGAACGCCTTTAGGGTCTTTGCCCTGACTTTTTACCTGATATTCTGCGTCCCATAAAATATCACGCCAAGTTTTAATCCAAGTATAGTATGTTTTTACATTAAGAGCAAACAGCTCTGTATTGCGCACACCATTTCTAAATGCATTTTCTATATCAGAATACATTAGGCTTCTGAAGTCTCTCTTTAAGTCCTCTGCTAAAGATTGTGCAAGCAATGCAATTTCTTCTTGTGGTTTTGACTGACCTAATTCAACAAATGTTTTGCTTATCAGGTCAACACACTTAAAGGTTAAGTCGTCTTTATTTTCTTGATGTATAAGCATTAGGATATGAGTTCTTTATCCATAACTAAAACATCTCCAACTACTACGTCGTGCTTACCGTATATGTAAAGACTTGTAGCAATTTCATTGTATGGTAGGTTATTATTTTTACCTTCCTCATTCATTATCATTATTCTATCGTCTCTTGTTTTTACAATCTGTATGTATCCATCTACATATTCCTGTAATTCTTTGAGGCTGAATGTTTTACTGTTGTTTGGCTTAACGCTTTTAACGTCGCCATAAGTATTTATTAATTGTGCTTTCATAGTTTTATTTTTAAATATTACAAAGGAGAGCAAGAGTATTAACGTGATTGTTGGCTTGTGCCTTTATGCTCCCCCTCGTAATAACTTGTATTATTTATTTAGTTGTTGTTTCTTAATTATCTCTTTAGCTCCCTGCCAAGCATTTATTTGGCTCTGCAATTTTCCTTCTTTAGTCGTGGCTTTATTTATACTATTAGACTCCCAAGTTCGTATTGATGCCCTCCAATCTTTCATAGGATTCTTACCTACCTTCCATCCATTACTTTCATAGAAATTAAAAAACTTAAAAATATCCACTTTGTTTTTTCTTTCCTGACAATATAGCTCCAATTCTTCCATAGATGGCTTTTTAAAGCGATTTGAGATAGTTCTTTCAGATTCTGATATATCACTTAGGTTAACCCCTTTGATGCTGTAGAGGTCATATTTATCAATCAGCTTAATAACAGCCTGATGAGGTCTTGAGTTGGCATTTAGCTCACCATATTGAAATTCTATAAACTTTGGTAAAAACCATTTATCTCCATCATCAAAAATCCTTATCTGAGATGCAAAATGTTTTATAGCTTCCTTCTCGCTTATCTTACTTCCTATTCTAATTGATGCTACCTCAAAATCTGTCTCCCATACTCCTGCGTGGTTACAATCATCTAATATGTATAACCACAGCAGTTTGTATTTTGTAGGAAGATTACGCATAAAGCCTTTCTTCCATTTGTCTGTGTCTGTAAATCTCTTAGCCATATTATTTATTTTTATAGTAATTTGATAAATGATTGTTTACAATTTGTTTGTGAGCCATAGAACCATCATAGTTGTCAGAAACATCTTCAAATTCATCAAAGTCATATTCTTCATCTCTTACTATAACATCACTATTGCAATCTCCACAAAATCTAAACCCATCACCATACTCGCTTTCTTTTAGCTCTCCTTCACAATAATAACAAGTTTCATAACCATCTTGGTCTATTACTACTTCCGATTCATTCTGTTGGTCTTGAAACCAATAATTTCTGCTAGCACCCCTAAAGTCTCCCCAATCATAAGAGTTACGCCAATTATTAGTGTATTGATGTGTGTATAAGGTACATCCTAGTTCGTTTATAATATGTGTAACCATATCAAGACAGTTGTTAGCATCAAGAAATTCTACAATCTCTTGGTCTGAGTGTGGAGCATAATAACCACAAGACATATTAGCTACACATACGCCTATTCCATTCTCTGCTAGTTGCCCTACGTCTGTGATGGCTCCTGATGTTTCTTCGTAACCATACTTAGATAAGATAGGTGCAACATCTTCTGCAAAAGCAACCCCATATAGTGTACCGCTAATAGAATTAATAAAGTCTTTACTACCTCGTCTATCAGCCTGTAAGCAATATCCTGCATCTTTGAACCAAGACATATTAGCTTGAGAACTGCCTATACATCCTATTTCTTCTGAATGAAAAAATACACATTTAATAATATCTTGTGATAATAACATTTGTAATGCTATCCATATACCTACCTTATCATCACCACCTACACCTACTTGTGTCCCTGATTCTGCATTGAAAGCAAACAAACAGTTGTCATCATCATACACTTTGTAATATTTATGTATGTCGTGTACGGTATCTGTGTGTGCAACAATGCAAGGGTATATATCTGATTCGCCTTTGGTTACATAGATATTGTTATTATCTACCTCAATTTTTGCTGCGGGTACATACTTGATGCAGAAATTAATAATGTACTGTATCATCTGTTCCTCTTTACCGCTTGAGGTTTGAACTGATAATGTATCTATTAGTAATTGCTTGCGTTTTAATAATTTTTTTGTCATAGTGTTTTTGTGAGTTTTAGTTAGTAATTAGTTAGTTATGCAAATATAAGAATAATATATGAAACTAACAAATAATTTTATAGTTATTTTTATATAATTTAGAATGGTAAATCTTCTTCAGTATTTGTATTGTCTACTGAAGTAGGCTTAGGAGGTTCATAAGTATTCTCGTATGCATAGTGAGTTGCTCCTTTTTCAGAAACTTCTCTACGTTCTGCTATAGTAATATTTACCCATCCTCTCTTTGCAATCTTTTGCAAATCATCTACTTTGAAACTTGCATTAAACAAGTCTCCATATTGTGTAGTAACTTTTTTGATACTACTTGCTACATAATTTTTATCTGCCATAGTTTTATTTATTTAATTTTCTTTTTGGTTTTACTCTATTAGGATTAGACACATATCCTCTTTTATAATTTTTTATCATATAAAGTAAAGAGTTTGATTTTCGTTTTTTTTGAAACTCTATTTCTTGTAATATTGCATTATGCATAGGTTCGGTTTTTCCGCTATACTTAAAATATTCGTCTAATTCTATTTGATTGTTTTTAATTTTATTATCTTCTTCTTTTAATGCTAAGTAATCTTTTACAGCATTCTTTCCGTCCTCTGTCATATATGTTATTCATTTTTAGAGATTAAAGACTCTATGGCTTTAAAATTTTCTTCACCATCTACTACTATTGTAGCCGACTCTAAATCTACCTCTACTATATCAACAACATCTTTAACATCTATATTAAGATAATTAGCTAATCTTTGCATTTGATAATATCTTAAATAATAAGGCTTTTCTACATATTTTTCTATTGTTGAGCCTTTTATGTTTAGTATTCTTCCAAACTTTTGTTTAGATATCCCTCTAATTCTTAGTATAGCTTCTAATTCATTTCGTGAAGCTCTAACTTTTTCATAATTGTTTTTCATTTTAAAAGTATTTTTTTTTATTAATAATCGTTTTAATTTTATTCTTAGGAACCAAGAAATTTATTTGATTTTTTTTATAGAATTTTTCCGTGTCTTTTCCAAGAAGCCTCATAATATCATCTTCTATAAGTTCCCCTAGAAACTTCTCTCCATACCATACAGAGTATGTAAATGCTCTTGTTGGGTTTCTTACTATACTAACCATTAAACATTCCGTTTTTAACGAATTGTTGGTATTGGTCTTTTGGGTCTGATTTAATTTCATTTTGCTTTAGGTATATTATTATTTCTTCTGCTTCTATTTCACTAAATTCTTTATTATAAATTCTATCTATTATTTCTTGCTGTTCTTCCATTGGTAATGGTGTTCTTGGTAAGAGGTTGTCAATGTAATCTATCTGCCAATATTCTGCTTGTTTAGGCTTTCCATCAACAACCTCATCAAACCAATTATCATTCATTAGTCAACCATTTCATCTTGACCAAACACTCCTTGCTCATAGAATCCTGCTATCTTAAGCACAACTCTTGACATAGCTCTCTTTTCAGCCATAGCAACAGGAAACTTTTTACCGCCTCCCATTAAATTAGAATCAGATGCTTCACCAAAAGACATCATATTTCTAGTTGTTTTACCTTGCTGTAGGCTTGCAGTAGCTCTCATAACTACCCAATCTTTTTCCATCACAACAGGCTCGTAGGCTACCTGTATGTTTTGTTTGCTTACTATCTTATCTATTCCTGTTCTTGTGATAATAACAAATCCTCTTTTGTCTTTGTATACATCTTCTTCTACAAGATTATTTTCTTTAAACAATCTTCTTAATGCATCCTTTTTAGTTTCTTTAACTTCAGGTTGCGTATTAGTTACTTTTTTCATTTTAATTTTAGTTAGGTTATTACTCATTTTATTTATTTTTTCTTCCTCTGTATTCGTCTGCCTCCATCTCTCTCCTGTCATCTATCATAAAATTATTATAATCATAATCCATAATAGGTTCATCAAATTCTTTATTGCAACCACAACAAACGTAAAAGTTAAATCTTTCATAATCTCCACGTTCTTCGTAATCTTTGCCGCAACAACTACTTACTTGATATGCCATAGGTTTTGTGTGTTTTCGTTAATAATTAGTTAGTTAGATAATTCTGTACAAAGATACAACTTTTTTTTTAAATACCAAATAATTTATAAGTTTTTTTAAAAAAAATGAACTTTAACCTAGTATTTATCTTTATCTTTATCTTTATATATATCTTTATCTTTATATATAAGGGTATTAGATACCCTATGTAAAGGGTTAGCTAAGGGTTAAAAATAGTGTGTTAATCTTGCTACCTGACCGCTTTCTTTATCGTGAATAAAAGCCTCGCAAGCTTTGTATGCGCCGCAAAATCCTTTGCGTGAGTGCCAACTATCAGCAGATGATGGACTTCTCATATACTCAACAGTAACGCCAATATAATCTTTTGCGTCTAACCATTTGTGTTTTACTTTGTGATGAATGTGATGTAAATACCAATATCTAAATTTACTTTTACTCCACATTTCAGGTTTTTCTTGCGCCATTAAAAGAGGTAATTTATCCATTTTAGCACCGTCTCCGTGTTCTAATCCTATAAGATTATTACCATAATTATAGTATTTTCTATTGGCTACACTAATATCAAAACTAACATCTTTAGTTTTTCTAAACCAACTTTTTAATGTATGCGCTAAATGAAATCCACTTTGATAATCGTGATTACTCATACTATGTATAACATCTACCTCCGCTATTTGTCTTAATGTTTCTATGCATTTTACATACAGCATTAGTGCAACCTCATAATGCTCCCACCACTTTCCATCAGTATCTTGATGTGTACCTTTTGTAGTTGTATTATACACATTATCAATATGTAAGACATCATTACCTATACAAAATAATACCCTATCCACATTAAAACCTTTAGATTTTTCTATAAGACCATCTATACCTTCTAAAACCCTAACCACAGCAGTTTCACAATCATACTGCTCTCCTGTTTCTAATTCATTAGCGTATTTTCCTATATGAATATCTGCAGGATTTATAACAAGAAGATGATTGCCTTTTTTTCTTTTAATTGGAGTATAAGCAGGAGAGTATTCTTCTATGAAGTTATTTATTTTTTTAAAGATTTGATTTTCATTTAAACCAAAATCCTCCTTTGTAACGATAGAGAATCTTAATTCTCCACTCATACTTTGCCAATGTTTTACACTAACAACATCTTTCTTATCTATCCCTCTCTCTTGTAAGTGTATATCTAGCGCAGTATTTCCATTAATGTTTTCTAAATCATTACCTCTGAACTCATTAATAAGCTCAACTTCTTCAGCAGAAAGTCTTAATCTTTTACCTTTTAGTTTTTCTAGCATAATTTATAATTTTAGTTAAAGTAAATATATAACAAAAAAAACCTTATAAATAGAAAGAGTGAGAAGTTATTAACCTCTCACTCTTAATTACTGCTAACTAAAACCCACTATGAAAACACTCAGAGAAGGACTACAAAGTTAACTATATTTATTTAATAAACAAATTATTTCTTTGCTTTTGCAGTATCAGCAATACCTTGTCCTAAAACTAAGGCACAAATACTCGTTAGAATATTATTAACCTCTGTTGCATCTAATCCAAAAGTGTCGCTAAAAAAAGTTGTAACAATACCAACTACCGTGTACCAAAACTTTTTGCTCTTAAACATTGTTCCTAATAAAAACTTCTCAAAAAAATTACTCATATTATCTATTTTTAATTACTAATTCAATTTTATTTTCCATCTTGTTATCTATGATTGTTTTCATCAGTAGACTATGAGCTGACTTGCTTTGATATATAACGTCATCACCTCTCATCATTCCTGTTAAAATACAACCCCTACTATCTTTTGCAGAATTACCCCTATGAAATAAAATGTAACTTCTATCAGGAACATCATCTACAATAAGGTGTGTGTAATCTCTACTTGCGCTTTGTTCAGCCAATCTAACCCTACAATCATACACTCCTTTCGGGATGCAAGATATACCTTTTTGGTTGTTTTTCCAAGGAAGTTCTAATGTATGTGCTATAAATTCTCCATTAAGATAAAGCTTACCAATAACAGATTTATCAGTAAAAGCATCCCTTACTAGGAATAAATTACAACTATTCATTAAAAACAGCGTAAATTCGTACTCCTTTTATCTCTCTAATAAGTTTCTTGGTGTTTTTAACCTCAACTACTTCGTCCATGTATTTTGGATTTTTAGAGTTTAGCTTTCTTTTTTTAGCCATATTATGCAGTTACTACCATAAATTCTACATCACATGCTGCTGTATCTGCTTGACCGTATATGTGGGAGATATCTGCTAAAGCACCAAAAGCCGTGCCTGTTACAGCATCCATTTCATTGTTCATTAACAATAAGCTTTCCCCTGCAGCTATTTTAAGCCAAAAACTATCAGCACCATTGTATAACCTTAAAGTAACAAAGTTTGTATCGTCTAAATTAGTTATTCTAAAATAAACATAATCTGCTGCAACTGCTGTTCCTGCGCTATCAGCAGTATCAAACATAAATAAAGTTGTAGATGATGTAGCTACATTCATTATTCTTTGGTCAATCTGACCCTTAGATGTAAATGTTTTATTTGTACTATTACCATAAGCAACATTGTTTAATGTGTATGATTCTGTTATAGTTACCGTTAGGTCTGATGCTGTTACTGTACTTGCCATATTATTTTCTTGTTTTTATAAATTTATATATTGAGAATCCTATTGCTATTAACAAAGATACTGTCGTTAACACCTCATTAAATGATGCTAATGATATTCCTATTGCTCCTGCATTTGCCATTCCCACTTGTATCGTATCTTCTATTGTATCTTTCATTGTATGTTTGTTATTAATTGTCATACCCCACTTCTATTCCTACTTTAAAAAATGATGTTGCTGCTAAACTACATTTTACCATTGCAAACAATACATCACCTGCAGTTAAAGAAGTTTCAGGAGCTAAATTTCTTGCAACTACCACCTTATCATTATCTGATAAACCCGTAATACTTATTTCGTTTAAAAGCACAGGCGTTACAGGGTCTAGAACACCTGAAGCAAAAGTTACCTTACATAGTGCAACTGTAACTACAGAAGCTGTAGTGGAGTTTGCTAATAAATATATTCTTTTTAAAGTACAATCATTATTAATTACTATTGATTTTACCTTAAAAAAATCTCCTACATTTAACGTAGCATCACCTACTGTGGAAGCCCCATAGCCTTGGTCATATTCATTAGGAGATTGCCCATCAGTCATATTATTTCCGTAATAATAATTTGAATTAGCTGCCGTTACATAGCCCTGTATATCAAAGCTTTCTGTTTTTAATTCACTTTTTTCTACCCATTCTAAACTACCATCTGTAGCCGTAGTTCCACTACCTATGCCCTTGCTGCATACTGTATCATTGTTAGCAGTTTCAAAACCTTTTGGGTTATGTCTGTTTACGTCTGTTAAATTTTTATGTTCGTTAGCTGCCATTTATTTATTTTTAACAATCGCTACAACCACAGTTGCAACCACCATTTTCATAATCCGTACCACAAGTTATACAACCCTCTACACCATTATATCCATATATACTATCATAAAAAATCATACCGTGATTTTTATATGTCTTGTTTAGCTTATTTGGTTTATTACTATTATAAGTAGGAAACATTCCTGCTTGGTCTGTACCGTTTAAATAATCTATCATATCATTAGCAAATATTTCCGCCTTTCTGTATGTGTCTTGTTTAAAAGCATTATAATCTGCAGGAGTAATTATTCTTGAAAACTCATCTATATTATGAACAACCCCACTAGATGTTATGTTGCTCATTATGTCATTTACCACTTCAAATCTAGTAAACCAACACAGGCAATCCTCTAAATAATAATCCATAAAAGTTTGATTATTTTGAGATAAACCACCAACAGTAGGATAGTCACCTACATTGTGTTGCTCTTTTAATTCTGCGTAAAACTTATCCCCTAACAAGGGTCTTAAATGAGCTAACTCAGCCAATACAAGCGTATTTTCAGAAACTAAAACAGGGTCTGTATTTTTATTAGTAAATGTTTTGCTAATAACCTCTCCTGCTGTAACTAATGTTGTATATTGTTTTGTATTTCCCATTTTATTGTTCTACTGTTATTTCTTTTGATTCGTCTATTTCACCATCTCCATCATCATCTCTCTCTGTTACAATAATCTCTCTGTCTGCAACAAACATATCGCCATCTTCTAACATAGGTAAATCTTCATCTATTAACATTCTTTGCTCGTTAATAGTTAGTACCTCTCTAATGTCCACGTCATTAGCGTATGAGATTGGCGGCTCATAATGAATTTTTAAATCTCTAGGGTCATACCCCATTTCATTATAAAGAACCGTTCTAATTCCATTTAATATTAATTCGGAAGTATCCCTAATTACAGTAGTCATTACTAAATCGTATGCTATTCTAATTTCACTTCCTGTATTATTCATTTTTCCTGAACTTACTATACCTGATAAAGATGGTTGCCATCTGTTAGCGGTAATTATATTTTGGTCTGTAATCTGTTGTAATTCTATCCAACTACCTTCTTGGTCATCTTTTATTATTTGTACGTTAGCAGGTGATGTGTCACCATTCTTAACTATGAATAATATTTTACCATTGTTGCCTTCACCAACAAATTTCTTTTGTGCTTCCTTAACCATTTTCTGAGCTTC
>TARA_R100001463_G_scaffold7515_6_pt1 | contig 10342 bp, 1 predicted proteins | sample TARA_R100001463 | Tara Oceans TARA_R100001463 (sample SAMEA2622242) | marine metagenome | biome: marine biome (ENVO:00000447); feature: deep chlorophyll maximum layer (ENVO:xxxxxxxx); material: "saline water (ENVO:00002010), including plankton (ENVO:xxxxxxxx)" | depth 40 m
CTAATATCATTGAGAGAATTTTCTTCAGTTAAAGGTCCTATGAAACCATCTCCCCCTCCGTCACCACCAAATGAATCTGCAAAACTAAAGTCACCAGCTGCATCACTGATTCCTGTATCTAAATCTAAATCTAAATCTGGAGCTTCAATATCTATATCAGGTAGTTCTATTTCATCTCCTAATTCTGCTTTGGGTAATGCTTTTAATATGTGAGGTTTAATTGGTATAATATCTCCACCATCTCTAAATTTTATATTTAATCCTGCTCCAAGAAATGGTGATCCTGTATCAACATTATATCCACCTTTTACAGTAACAGGTCCATAACCTCCCTCTATACCTAGGTTAACTCCTGAATTACTATCATACTCTCCATAACCACTTATATTAGCTCCTGGATATAGAGGTGCATAAGGATCATTTCCTAAAGTAATTGGAGTACCAGTATATCCAGCTGATACCTTTCCTTTATAAAAAAGTTCAGGATCAAAGGCACCTTCTGTAGCATTCATTAGATTAGTTTGTGCACCAAACTCTCCACTTGTGTTTACACCAAAGCCACTTCTACTTGTTTTTCCAACATGACCTTTAAGACCTGCTTGTAGTAATGCATCTTCAAGATCACTTCCTTCAGCACCAACAAAAGCTGAAACTCCTGCATCTTTATAAGGATCACCAGCACAACCTCCTCCTTTACAACCACCAGCATTTATAAAATTATAATCTGCTTCTAGAGGTGCAGGGCCTTCTTCTTTTCCATCATCTGCTCTAGGAATCCCACCATATCTTTCTTCATCAAGTTCTGGTTCAGTTCCTTCATTTTCTCCAAAACTTACACCTGTTAAATCATGTGTAGTTACATTACCTTCTGCATCTTCTGTGGTATAATTAACTGCATCATTTATTATACCTTCTTCATTTAAGTTATAACCCACTGTAGTTGCAGTAGAATGTTCATTTTCTATTTTATCACCTTCTAATTGTTCACCTTGATATGGTATATGTCCTGTTTGATGATATCTATCTAAATCAAAATCACCCACCTTTTGATACTTGTGAGGATACAATTCAGCTCTTTCATCCATAAATTTGTTTGCATAGTACTCACGTGACTGTTCTTCAGTTTGCATAAACTCATGAGGTTTAGCACCCTGTGCTTTTAAATCTTCATTTATATATAAAGTTTGATCTTTATGAGGATTAACTAAAGGTTGCTCATAATCATAGTATTCTCCAAAGCTTTCTCCTGTTTCCCAAACAGCTTTAGCAACATCTAACCAGCTTGTATCTCCTACAGCTGAGAAAAGATTTCCTGCATCAGGTGACATAAACTTCATATTAGCTTGATTCATTTTAGGACCTGACTGTGCAAAAGCACTTCCATCATCAACAATAGTGCCATCACCCATGGATTTTACACTCACTCCATTTTCATTGGTCCCCATAGAATTTACTTTAAGCGCATTTGTTTCAAAGGTAGTTTCATACTGCTGATACATTGTACGCGCTTTTTCTGTATCTCCTTTATGAGCACCGGCATTTTGTTTGAACCATTCTTCAAACGTAAGTTTAGTTTCTCCTGCCTCTTGATATTTCTTTAGGATTCTTCTCATTAATTTATACAGTTTACTATAATAATATACTAAATATTAGTCAGATTAGCTAATAACTAACTAGTTAGCTGATTCATTTATTAAGTTTATTCATGTAATCAAATACGTGCTTGTTTTCTTTTTTTGCATTTAACAGATATGTTCTATTAAGTTTTTCAAATATTTCAGTTGCTTTCTCACTTTTAGGAGTTCCTTTATAAACATTATTTAAATAATCTTCATAAAATTTTACTTGCTCATTTAATGTAAAATGTTCTCCTCCTTTTTTATATTTTGGAGATCCATAATTAAATGGGTTATCAGGTTGAAAAGTTTCTTCTTCTATATTGTTTGTTATTATAGAAGGATCAACATCATTTAAATCTGATTCATATAATGTAATGTATGTTCTATACTTATCTACAGTATCTGCGTAATATTTTGAACCTGGATTATATAATTGTGCTAATGATTTATATACATTAAATTCTGGATCTTCTTTAGCAGAAACAGATATTTGATTTTTATATATACTTGCAAGCTTAACCATTACAGCCATAGCAGCTTTTTCAGGATCCATAAAATCATGTTGATCTTTTATTCCCAAACTTTTCCATGCATCTTGTAAATCTGCTTGAGAACTCATTAATTCTTTTATTTCATTTTCTGAATATCCGTTTTCTTTTAACCACTTTTCATCTGCCCACTGCCATTTTATCTGTGCTGGACCTATACTATTAAATATACTTTGTGCACCTTCATGGAGAGGTCCATAACCGTGATACTCTCTATACCAATCTGGACCAGTAGCTTTGCTGTCAATTGCTTTTTTATTTACTCCTTTAGCTATATTTTCAACCATAGTGTTTCTCTCTCCAAAACTACTTTCTGCTCCCAATATACCAAACGCAGTTAAAGCAAGATCGTTATATACATCAGAAGGAATTGCCAAAGTTTTCATGATCTGTTGTTTATTATTAACTAATGACTCCATATAAGGAGCTGTAACAGAACTAAATTCTTCTGCTTCTTGATCTGCACCACGTGAGTAAATTTCCTTATCTGCTTTAAATTTTTTATCATTTAATTCTATTTTAATAGGATTGTAATTAAGAGTTGTTCTTGAATAGTTAACACCTTGTCCTGGCATTGTGACTTCTTCACCATCTTCATTTATTATTGTATAGCTATCTCCTTCTTTCCTCCCTTCTTCAGTAGATTTTAAAATTGCAAGACCATCTTGATATACAAATTTATTTTCTTGACTATCTGGAAGTATATAAACTTTTGTTCCACTATTAATATCAGCATTATTATATATTTCAATTAAATCATTACATCTACCGTTAATACATCCATTAGTCATTCTATTATCATCTACTTCTAATGTATTCATTGCGTTTATTCTTTCCCAGTTAGTTTGACCCATTCCATGAATAGCTGTGGAAACATTTATTCCAGAATCATTAACTAAACTAAAAGAAGGCAATCTTTCTCCGGTTTCTTCACTTCTATATGTTGATTCAGGATTTATATAATTTATATAGTAAACACCTGCTCCTGTTTCTTTATTTCCTTCTTCCCATTGTGTTTCTTTTCTATATCCTGGTTTTAATATTGACTCTACAACTACACCTGAATCATTTCTTACAACATCATAAGCTTCATTAACATCTACCTCTAAACCCGTTTCTTTATCAAAGTATTTTTGTACAGTAACTGTTTGAGCATCTCCTTCATTTTCACCAATTAATATAGGGTATACTTTATTTGGACTATTTTCACCTGGATAATATAAGCTCATAGTTGCCATTGATTTGTCTACAATAAAATAAGGTTCAACATTTCTTTTTCTTGTTATATTTATATTGTCTCCAATAAATATTTTATTTGGATCCTGTATATTATTTGCAGAAGAAATTGCCCCTACTGTAGTATTATATTTTTTTGCAAGAGTTGATAAGTTATCACCCTTTTCAACAACATGTTCTATTACAGTTGGTTGACTATCATTATCATAAGGTGGTTGATTAATCATTTCTGAATTTTCAGCTTCTATTATTATATTAGCTTGATCATTAGCATTTAAATCTCTTATGTCTTGTTTTTTAGTTAACCACTCTTTAAAGAACGGATTGATTTGTTTGTAGTCAACTGTACTCTTTTTTGAATAAGGAGAATTAACTAAATCTTTTTGTTGATTTAAAAGATTGCTTAAAACAACATTATCTTTAGTTATTGGTATATCTTGAACTGTTGTTTCTAAAGGATGATCTTCTACTGAGTCAATCATTAATTTAGCACCTTGTTGAATATAACCTGGATTTGTTTTGTATTCTGGGTTTAATTCTAAAAGCTGATCTAGTGTCATGTTATTTGTTCTAGCAATTTTTGTTAAATTATCATTTGGTTGAACAATATACTCTCCTCCAGATTCCATTTTTATTTCTTCATCAATAAGGTTTAACTTTATAAGCTCTTGTTTAGAAATGTTAGAAATCTTTTCACCATTCCTATATTTTGATAATTCACTTCTTAATCTACCCCATCTTTTTTTATTTTTCTCACCTCCTCTTTTCTTAACATCATATGCATTAATATATTTTTGTTTTGATTCATCAGAATTCCAATCTTTTACCCAACCTTCAAACTCTTCATTATTTCTAAATAAAACTGCATCTATATAATCTTTAGTTTCTTTAGGGAGATGTTCTAACCACTCCATATCATTACTATAGATATCCATGCCTGCATTCTTTTTTTCATTTAAAAAATTATTAAAGTGTGTAGGACCCCAATTATATGCAGCTAATGTTTTAGCTAATCTAACATCTTGAGTTTGATTTTGTTTATTTATCCAAGGTCTATTGTATAAATTATTCATATACCAATCTTGAATCTTCATTGAATCTTCCCAATTAAATACATCTACATCTTCATCACCTGTAGCTTTTATATAGTCAGTTAATGTATCAGGTCTTACTTGTGTTAAACCTTTTGCTCCTTTACTAGAAATCTTACTAGGAATAAGTGAAGATTCTTTCATAGATTGTAGCAACATTAAATCTCTAGGTACATATGTAGAATCATCAATATCTACACCTGCTGGTATACCATCTTCATCTTCATCAATACTTATATTTTCACGAGGTCCAATTTCTACACCCCCTTGTGCCATAGGTAATGGCTTTACTAGTATGTTAGGATTTTCTGGTATATTAGCTGGAGCTACGTATTTTTTAAGCTGATTCATCTGATCATCTATTTTTAAATTTGACCTGCTACCTATTTCACTCATAGGTCTACCAAAAATATTTGTTTCTATTACAGGTCTAAGATCTGGATCAACATGTGCATGTTTTTCCATTGTATCATCTGTATAATATAAAGCATCTTGATCAAAACCTGCCTCTATGTATTCTATAGCATAATCTTTTAAATAGTTTAATCTACCTTTTTCATTATGTTGAAATATATGAGGAGCTTCATTTGCAAAATCTAATAACAATTGGTAATCACTACGTTCTAAAGGCTCACCTGTTTCAGGATTTATATTTTTAAGCATTATTGTAGGACGTCCTTTCCAGTTTTGAACATAATCTCTATCACCATCATATATATGTACTGCAGGATTATTTAATCTTGTATACTCTTCTATAAAGTTTTCTTTTATTTCATCAGTGATTCTTTTATCCTCTGAATTCATAATTCTATCTATAAATTGTTGTGTTAGTTCATCATGTTTAGATTCTCCTCTTTTTTCATTTAGATACCTATCTCCATCCCATAAGAAATACATTGAATCACCATGTTTTTCTTGTGCATTACCAAATGCTTCCTTGAAATTACTTCCTTCTACTGATGGATACATATCAAACAATCCTTCATAATTATATGGATTAATAATTGTTTTCACTCCTTCTACAACATCTCCTATAAATCCATTTTGAGCTTTAGGTAGTGATCCTCCATATTTTTTATTTGGTAATTCTTTAAGTGGCACATATCCCCAATAAGGATCCTTTTTATAGAAGTTAAAATTCTTTATACTTCTATTTTGTGGTTTCATAAGAGCAATGGATTCTACATCAAACCAGTTCGGTGGCACTGGATCAGGTTGATAATTCATTATTTTACCATATGCTTGATGAAAATCTTGATCTCCTATAAGTTTAGGATTTGTTTGGATAAGATATTCTGCATCACCAGCTCTTGCATAAGTATTAGGACGTGTCACATTTTCATAACCTTTTCTTGGTTTCCAGTTTAATGGATAAAAATAACTACCTCTTTGGAAAAAAGGTCCTGGATATTTTTTAGTAAGATCAAAAGGTCCACTACGGCTATTCTTATGATGAGCAAGTGTTCTATTAACCATATCTCTATAAACTTGTGGATCAATCTCTTCACCTATTTCTCTTATCTTCCCAGTATTTTTTGCATCAACCATTGCTTTATGACCAACTTGTCTATTCCATACATTTTCTGGCAGTGGATTACGTTGCATCCATGATGGTAGTTTAGAATCTGGATTACCATATGCCCAAGGATTATACTTGTATGTATTCTTTGTATTAGTTTTAATAGATTTAGATAACTTATTCATAACATTTGCAACATCATCTACCTTACTAATTTTACTAGCTGCACCAAGTCCTCCAACGTACATTAAAGGATCACTGAATAAATCTATTGCTAAATTTGTTCCAAAGCTGCCATCAGGATTAACAACTGATGAAAGTGATTTTGATGGATTACCTGCAGCAGTTTTAAATTCCCATTCTCCTTCCATTGAGGGTAAGGCATCTAGAATATTAAATGTTCCGTCACCTTTACCAGTAACTACTTCTGCTGTTTCTGCTACAACTTTGCTTGGTATAGTGAGTAGATCTACAAAATTAGATGTTGAACGGTAACCTAATTCTGTTCCATAACCTATTGCACCTAAAAGACCACGTTCTACCCAATTTAAATCTTCACCATTAGCAGCAGCTTCTTGTATCTCTTCTGCCCATTCTAACCATGTCTGATCGTTATTGTGCCAACTAATATCTCCATCAATTTGTGGTCCAGTATATTCTCCTGGAACATATTCAATATTATTTCTTCTGGCATATTCTAAACCTATAGGAGAAAAGTTACCTACATTATCTTGTCTAGCAGTTCCTGGATTCATTGGGTTAGAAACCTCTATTTGTGATGATGGTCTAAACTCTCCTTTATCTTGAAATTTTGTTAGTGTTTCACCACCGTGTTTAGACATTGCAGACTCATGAAGATCATCACCTATTTGTTGATTAGGATCTCCTTCTTCCATTGCTATTTCATTCATGTACATCTCTAAATTATCATATACATCATCTTTATTTTCATCATAATAATTTTGCTCACGCTCTATTAATTTATTATATTCATCTATTTTATTATTAAATTCGTAATCTATGAATTGATTTACAAATTGATTTTCAAAAGCATTAATAAAATTTTGTGCTTCTTGATGTCTTTTTTTCTTTTTATATCCTTTTAGTCCATAGTTATTTACATAATCAATAGCTTCTTGTAAATCTGCAAATTGAAATTTTTCTTTCTTATCTGAATTATAATTACCTATCCAGTCATTCATATCCAATTGACCATTTTCTAAATAGTCATCAGCATAATCATATAATGTAGTAACTCTTGCATTTATATTTTTATTTAAAAAGTCATCCTTACTATGATTATAACGTTCTATAGTATTTTGCAAAGAAAGCACACTATCATAAGCATCTATCAAAGCATTATACCCCATGTGTTCAAAGTGATCCACAGCTTCATGTCCGGAAGGACGGAAACCAGAATTCATCATACTGTTAAATTCATTTTCTCCCCATTCATTTTCATTATAATCCCATATGTCTTTATCTAACATTTCTCCTTCTACTTCAGCTTTAGCAGAACTTATTTCTGCAGGTCTCATTGAATGATCACCATGCATTACTTCCTCACCTAATAAGTCTGTTAACCATTTTTCATATTTTCCATCTTCCAAAGCAAAAGTACCATACTCCCAATTCCATGAAAGAGGACCGGGATTTCCAGATTGTTTATTCCATAAAGGACTTTTAGGATAATTATATGAATGAGCTAATTCATGACGTAATAAACCTTTCATACCACCCCTCATAGGAATCTCTCCATATCTATCTGGATAAATTTGTATATCATAAGGAAATTGTAAATACTGTGGGCTTATTGGATGACGACTACGGTCTTCAACATTATACTGTTCTTCTTTAAAATGCTTATTAAATTTTACTAAATCTAATTCACCATCTATATAGTTATCTGGATTATTTAAATATTCTGCCAAAGCTGTTTCTTGATGCTTATATGTAAAACCATCTTTACCTATAGTAAATTCATTGCCACCTTCTTCATTTCTTGGAACCCACCTGTTGTCATAAAATCTACCTATTGTTGAATAAGGTCGTTCTGACATACCTGTAAAAGGATTAATAGAATAACTTCTGCCACCATCATTATATGATCCATCAGTACTTCTATCAACTCTTGGCCAAACTATAGCAGTATCTGGACCCCTAGATGTATAATCTATTTGTTCTTCTATTCTACTTCTTGCTTCCTCTACACTTAATTCTTCACCAGTAGCATTATACCAATTTTTTATATATCTATTTAAAAAAGTTTCTGATTCAAGCTTTCTTATAAGTTCTTCTTTTTCTAATACCATAGAAACTCCAGTAGGATCTTGCGCATCTACATATGTATCCATATTATACTCTTCCTCCGGATTCCAGTATGCATTATATTTTGCATGAAGCTCCTTTTCTTCATTATACTCTTCTTCAGTCATAGGACCAAATTTTTCATCCTCTGCTAAATGTAATTGCATTGCACTAAGCATTATAGGATCCGCCCATTCATTTCTCCAATCTTCTTCACTATATGGCTCTAAATTATCTCTATCAAAATCTGCTGTGATTATATTAGTATTTCTTCCTTCTTCCTCTATTAATTCATTTCCTGTTTGAGCTTGTGGAATTTCTTGTTCATTCTTGTCATTAATCTTATTCCATTTTTCAATTTCAGATGCATACTCTTTTGCTGCTTCAACTATTTGTGGATCAAACTTTTCAGGATTATCCATTATTACTTTAAAAGCTTCTGTTGCAGTATATCCTTGTTGTTTTGCCCATGTTTCAAAAGGATGTTCTTCTGGTTGATCCTCTCCTCCTTCTTGTGCTAAAGGAATTTCTAATACTCTATCTCCCGGAAATTCATAGTTTTCTTCTGGCATCATCTTTTGCTGATGACCTAAATTGTCTATTCCTAATACAGGAAAATCTACATCTTTCATAGTAATACTGCTTGACTCAATAATATTAAAGTCATTATTTACATCAGAGCTATCTCTCTTATATCCATCAACGGATACAAATCCCTCAATTGATTTCTCATGGGGACCTCCTGGTAAACCTCTTTTATTTCCAAATTTTATTTTCATTATCTAATTGAAAGATTAAGTTTTGTATTTGCTAATTTCATTATCATTTTTCTATCTCCTGAAACATTCTTTCTTAATATGACTTTATTCCAGTAATGTCTAAATTTCTTACGTTGTAATTGAGCTTTATTATAGTTTAAGTTTTGTGTATTTAAATCTCTTATATATCCATTAAGTTGTGTTATAAATATAGAATTATTTACTACTGGATTAAATTCTCCTCTGTCATTTGTAATATCCCAGAATTGATTAAATCTATATTTTTGTTCTTCTTTGCTATATAGTATATCTATATCAGAAGCATTTATAATTGGATACTGTGTTAATAAAGGAATATTATTTTTAGGATTTAGATTAAGTTTTAATAATCCTGATACTTGTTCAGTATTGTATATAATAGCTTCATCAAAATTCCAATCTAAATCATGGAATCTATCACCACAATTGTTAGGTAAGTTTCCTTTATATAAATAAGATTCTTGTTGATATTCTACACTTCTTACTGTATTAACCGTTTGTCCTAGAGATTCTACAAACTCTACTTCCCAAGGATAATCTTGCCAATAGTAATTAGCAAACAAATCACATCTCATATTATGTTTCCAGAAAGATCCTCTTTCATATGATGCAGGTATATAACAATTAATGTCATACACGCATCTTAATGGATCAGGGTTATCATTAAGATCTGAAGGATTAAAGTTACCATCCATAGCATCCCATATAGAAGGACAACTACCTAATAATGTAATATTATCTACTCCAACACCTGGTCCCATTGCAGGATCACAATAACATTCAGATCTTACACATTTAGCACCATCTTCACAAACTCCAGTAGGTTCAGTGTAATATCCTGTTGATGGATTTCTATATACTAAAGTAAAGTCTGGATCTAGACATCTACATATGTCAGGACCATCTGTAGCCACACTACACAAGCCTGATGTAATTGCTACTGCTGTGTCATTAAAGGTGTCACTATTAGTAAAATAAGATTGTCTAGGTGTAGATAGATCTGTTAAAGGAGTATCATCATCTGCTCGTAGATCTGATAATTCTTGTGTACCATTGTCTATACTTCCATAACACCCGTTGTCATAAAAAAGTTGACAAAAAGTACTCATGCTATCCATATAACCATCAGTATAATTTCCATTAGCAGCTTTAACAGCTATAGTTTTTATATTATATTGAGATATTCCTGGAACAGGTTCATCTAAATTTCCATTACCGGAACTAG
>TARA_R100001463_G_scaffold30131_1_pt1 | contig 10329 bp, 10 predicted proteins | sample TARA_R100001463 | Tara Oceans TARA_R100001463 (sample SAMEA2622242) | marine metagenome | biome: marine biome (ENVO:00000447); feature: deep chlorophyll maximum layer (ENVO:xxxxxxxx); material: "saline water (ENVO:00002010), including plankton (ENVO:xxxxxxxx)" | depth 40 m
CTAAACAGTTTATGATTATGAGAGGTGCTCAAGGTTTAGGTGATTGGGGAATTATATCTGCTATGCCACGATTACTTAAAGAAAAATACCCAGATTGTAGAGTCTACGTTCCATCAGAGTTTTTACTAGAAAATTTGTTTGGTAATCAATCTAATACTTCAACTTGGAGTAACCCATATGAAAATGTATCTAGTGTTTTTGATAACAATCCTTATGTAGATGGTGTTAAAGATTATATGTTGGGTGAAATATTCCACGACCACTACAGAGTTTATGATAAAAATAAAAAAGACATACCACTAATAAAACAGATGTTAAAGTTTTGGCAGTTTAAAGAAAGTGATTTTGAGGATTGTCTTCCAGAATTGTACTTCTCTGATGATGAAAAGAGTAGAGGTGATGAAATTATAAGTGAGTTCTTCGGTGAGGATTCATTTGGTGGTCTGTTATTAACAAACAGATTTGAGAGTAGAGGTGGTAGGTACGATGAAGAAACTAATAAAAAACTAATCAATCTACTCTTGGAAAAATCAAAAGATTTACCATTCGCTTATTGGACATATAAAAATCCAAATGAATTACCAATTAGTTTTAAACGAGGTTTAGATATGAGACATATCCCTACAAGGATACAAATGTATATTAGAACAAAAGCGAAACTAAATATAGGAACTCATTGTGGTTTCTTAGATTGTATTAGTAGGTATAGTAAAGTTTTTCAAATACAAAGAGTTTTTCCATTGAATCAAAATGTGGTTGAAAACGAGTTTTATGTTAACAATGAAAATTATGAAGAGGTTTTAAGATATGTTTAAAGATTTAATTGAATTTAAAAATATAGCGTTGTCAAATGATTTACTTGAAAATAAAAATGATAAACCAAATCTTTATGATTTAAAAGTGGTCTTTGATGATGATACAAAACTAGTTCAAGTTGTAAATAATGTGGATTCAAATAAGATGTTTAACTCAACTTATGTTTATGATTCGTCAAGGTCAATGACAATGTTGAAACATTTTGAAGAAGCTGCATTATCTTTACAACGAAGATTTAAACCAGAATTATCTTTAGAAATAGGTTCTAATAGTGGTATTTTTATTAAACACTTCCCTAATGATAAGAGTGTCGCGGTAGAACCTTGTACAAACTTCTCTGACTTGACTAGTAAAATGGGTATAAAAACTTATGGAGAGTTTTGGGATAAATCCACACAAGAAAAAGTAGTTTCAGAGAATGGTAAATTTAGACTGATATTTTCAGCTAACACTATTTCACACGTACAAAATTTAAATGAAACTTTAGAACTCATACGAGATTCATTAACTGATGATGGTGTGTTTGTTTTAGAAACACCTTCTTTTTTAGAGGTATTAAAGTATAATGCCTTCGACCAGTTTTATCACGAACACCAGTCTTATTTTTCTTACATATCTGTAAAAAATATTGTAGAGAGACTTGGTATGAGAATCTTTGATTTAGAAAAACACTCAGTTCACGGTGGAACATACAGATTCTTCATATGTAAAGAGGATTCCTTATTTGTTAATGCTATTGATGATAGAATAATTGAAGAAGAGATAACGTTTGAAGTAGATAATTACGATAAACTATCTAGTGTTATGGATACTATTAAACATAACATGAAAGAGATAAAGATGGTTATTGAAGATATAAAAAGTAAAGGTCACTCTGTAGTTGGTTATGGCGCTACAGCTAAGTTTACTAACGTTATGAATATGTGTGGTCTTAATGATAGTCATATAGATTATGTCCTAGATACGACACCATTAAAAAATAATAAATGGATACCAAATACAAATGTTCAAATAAAAGCGTATGAACCAAGTAAAGTCAAAGGTATAGATTATTTTTACTTAGGTGCTTGGAATTACAAAAATGAAGTTATTAGTAAAGAGTTACAATTTATTAGAAATGGTGGTAAATTTATTACCCATATACCAGAGGTTACTATTTTAACATGATATTAGTTACGGGAAATGGAACATTAGCTTCTGAGTTAGTTAAGTTATCAACTGACGACACACCAATAGTATCCTTGTCAAGAAAAAATATGGATATAACGGATGAGTACATGGTATCAGATGTTATTAAAAAATTCGTGGTCACACCTAATAAACCAAAGTACGTAATTCATACAGCCGCGTTGACAAAACCAATGGAGATTAATGAAACTAATCCAATAGAAAGTTTGTCTGTTAATATTGTTGGAACTTCTAATGTAGCAAAAATTTGTCATAAGTATGGAATTAAATTTATTTATATATCTACGGACTTTGTTTACCCAAGTCGTGAATACAATTATATGCCGCTAAGTCATAGAGAAGATACACCACTAAAACCATCTAACAACTACGGGTGGTCTAAGTTAGGTGGTGAATGTGTAACTCGTTTAATACCTAATTCACTAATACTTAGATGTGCTCTATGTGATATACCATTTAGACATGATATAGCTTTTGATGATGTTTACCGAAGTTCTATAACTCATAAAGATATAGCACCATTAATATTAAAATTAAAAGATGAGGTTGGTGTAATAAATTTAGCTGGTGAAACTAAAACTGTTTACGATTTTGTATCACAACATCAAGAAATACAAAGTGGTAGTGGTAAAGATGTAGCTCCTACATTACAAATTAACAAACAAAAAATGAAGAGGTTGGTGAATGAATAACAAAGTAGTTTATACCTCAGTATTTGGTTGTTCCGAAGAAAACAATTACCATTTACATGAACCAGAAGTAATTGATGGTTGGGACTATGTTTGTTTTACTGATAACAAAAATTTTAAATCTGATGTCTGGGATATAAGAATAGTAAAACCATTGTATAATCATGGTGCTAGAAGTGCTAAAAGATATAAGTTGAAACCACACATTTATTTATCAGAATATGATGTTAGTGTTTGGGTGGATATAGAAGTTAAAATAAAGAAATCTATAACGGAGTTAGTTAATTCGTATCTGAAGAATAGTAATCTAGCTGTTTTGAATCACGAACTATGTGGTAGAACTGTTTCTGGTAACTTAAATGTTAGAAAATGTATCTATGAAGAGGCTAAATTTATTGAATGGTTAGGAAATAATAATCCTAAAAAAACGTTTAAAGATGATATGAATATCATCAACTCACAAATTAAAAAATACAAAAAAGAAAACTATCCAGAAAATAATGGTTTAGCTAGAACTACGGTCTTGTTTAGAAGACATAACGAAGACGATGTGATTAAAACTAATAATGATTGGTGGGAAGAGATGAAGTATGGTAGTAAAAGAGACCAATTAAGTTTTAATTATGTAGCGTGGAAGAACGAACTTAATTTTAATTACATCCAAGAAGATATTGATGATAATGAGTATTTCGGTTACATGAAAAAATGGAGACAAGTAAAACGTAAAGAGTTAAGACAGAATAAAATTGATTACGCTCCGATTAGTCTTGACTATTTTTTAAGTATGGAGTTTTCACGCGGAGGTGGTGGTAAAGAGGTTATTACACAAGGTGAAAAGTTAATAACAGTTGGTGATGTGGTTAGTTTTTTCAAACAAGATGATAATATGAGTAGTGTCTTAAAAACACTAAATCCTAAGAATTGGCAATACTTTAATTGTATGATAGCTGAATTTAGAAAAAATGTTCAAAGTCATCATAAACTTGGTTGGGAAAACATGACTAAAGATTATTACGATTCACTAGAAATGATGGACGATACTGAAATTAAAAGTTTCCTACAAAAAAATCCAGTTGAGTTTGATAACGGATTTATAAAACATAGTTGGCATAGAGCTTGTTCTATGATAGGTAGACTTATAAATGAAAAGAGTTACATACCATTTTATATGAAAAAAAATCAAATATGGGATGAACCAAGACCAGATGATAATATTCAAAGAATCAAGTCATTAACTAGTAGAGTTACCAACTTATATGATACCCAGATTCCACAAGACCACTTTACAGTCTGTCAGTCTGGTATTTTGTCTTTAATGGGTGTAAGAAAGAATGATGATTTGGATATAATAATATCATCAGACGCTAGAAAACAACTATTTAATAACTCAACAGAATTTATTAGACATAATAAAGTTGAAATATTTGAACCAAATAGAGGTAAGTTTCAAATTTTTGGTGCTCAAGGTGACAATGATTTAATAAAAAATTATAGTTTTAATGTTAATGGTTTTAATTTCTTGGAACCAAGATTTTATTTTAGTAGAAAAAATAAACATACCGATAGAGATAAATCTGATTGGGATGGTATGAGAAAGTTTTTTGAATCTAATAGTCATAAGGGATATCCATTTAATCAGCTAACAGAATCACAATGGGGTGTTCAATACTTATGAAAAACATAGTGTTCATACCGAACATTGATTTAGGTAATGGTAGAAACAAATCTTATGAATACTCCATTCAAAGTTGGAAACACTTCTGTGATAAGAATAATTGTGAATTATTTTTATTGGAGGATTTGGTTACAGATGTAAAAATTATGCCTATAGTTTGGCAGAGATATTTTTCTATAGATATATTAGATAATAATAGTATTGACTACGACCAAGTTTTAATTGCTGACGCCGATACTATTGTTCACCCAGATTGTCCAAACTTATTTGAAGAGACTAATGGTTTGTATTCGGCTGTTATGAATGACGGTGATTATGAGTGGGTTAATAAAAGTATATCTCAGTATGGGGGACGGTTTTTTAATAAAGATAGATTTGAAACTTGGAGATATATTAATGGTGGTTTACAAATATTTAATAAATCTCACAAAGACTACTTAGTCGGGTTACTTGATTGGTACAATACTAATTCTGATGAACTTTTAAAAGTTTTTGGAGAGTGGAACTCTTGTGACCAAACGTGTATAAATTTTTATAGAGAGAGTCAAAATTTACCTATGACAATATTACCTGGTTGTTATAACCTACAAGATTTAGCTAGAAAAAATCTGTTGTACTTCCATCCTCAACAATGGTGGTCAGATGAATTACACTTTTTAAAAAATGGTTGGATATATCACTTTAATGCTATTCCACAAAACCCTATGAACAGAGATTCTAATTATTGGATTGAAAGGACTTACAGAGAACTTTATGTGTAGTATTTTATGTACAAATAAGAACATCGATGATTATGATGATGTGAATCAATACCTACAATATCGTGGACCAGATGATACCACTATTTTATCTGACGATGTTAATAACTTTACTTTTGTTCATAATTTATTAAGTATGACTGGTGAAGTTACCTCACAACCATTTATTACAGACTCTATCGTTTGTTTGTATAATGGTGAGATATACAATTATAAGGATTTTGGAGATTACAAGAGTGATGGTTATTGTATAATAGACTTATATAAGGAACATGGTAAAGATTTCGTAAAACAATTAGATGGTGAATACGCTATTTTATTATTAGATTTTGAAAATGATATTATTGTTATGGCAACAGACCCTTTCAAAACTAAACCATTGTTTTACTCAAACAATAATAATTCTTTTGGTTGTTCCACTTATAAAACACCATTGGAAAAAATAGGACATACAGAGATTAACAAAGCTAAACCAAACACGGTCATGGTATTTAGGATATCAGATTCTAAATTAGTCGATGAGTTTAACGTTGTTGAGTTTGATTTAAATCAACACAAAGATAATTTTGATGATTGGAATGAAGCGTTTAGTAAATCAATTTACAAAAGAACTTCTGACACAACACAAAAAGCTTTCATAGGTCTTAGTTCTGGTTATGATAGTGGTGCTATTTGTTGTGAACTCTTAAATCAAAACATTGAATTTAAATCTTATAGTGTATTAACACCAGTAATAGTTCACGAGAATAGAGACATAATCGTACAGAGACAAGAGATTATGGATAAATATAATTTTGTTGATTACACTAATTTTTTTAAAGATGAACCAACAAGATTACAACATAGGGATTTCTTAAAACGAGGGACTGAAGAATTTTATTATACAATTCGTTCAGCGACAAGTAACTATAATGAATACGATAGAAGAATTATTGATGACAAAGCTGCATCTTGGATGTCATTAGTTTGTTTTAATGCTAAAAAAGATGGTTATAGATTATATCTCACAGGTATGGGAGCTGATGAACTATTTTCTGATTATGGTTTTGGTGGTGTTAAGAAAACTCAACATAGTAATTTTGGTGGTTTTTTCCCAGACGATTTATCTCAAATATTCCCTTGGCCAAGTTTTTACTATAGTAGTATGGAATCTTATATAGCAAAAGAAGAGTATGTAGCTGGTTTACATGGGATAGAAGCTAGGTATCCATTTTTAGACAAAGATGTTGTTCAAGAATTTTTATGGTTATCACCAAAATTGAAGAACTCACAATATAAATCTGTAATAGACCAGTATTTTGTAAAAAATCAGTTTCCGTTTTCGAGGGGAGAGAAGAAAGGTTTTTAATGAGTGAGAAAATAATAGCCAAAGACGTTAAGATAGGTAAAAATGTTTTTATTGGAGATAATGTTGAGATACGTTGTAAAGAGAAAGTGTATATCGGAGACAATTCAGTACTTACAAAAGATATAAAAATAAATTGTACTTCATTTGAAACTGGTGATTATTTATATATGACTGATGGTTGTGAAATTGGTAGGGGTGGTAGTAACGGCCCTAATTCAAGAGTTAAAATTGGAAACAATGTTGGTATTTTCGAGGGAACCATTATAAACCCATCAGAAGAAGTTACTATTGGTGATAACACTGGTATTGGTGCTGAAGTTATGATTTGGACTCATGGAGCTTGGTTAGACATCACTCAAGGATTTCCAGCAGATTTTGGTTCAGTAACCATAGGTAAAAATGTTTGGTTACCTGCTAGAAGTGTAGTGTTACCAAACGTATCTATTGGTAATAATGTAGTTATAGGTATTAATTCAATTATTAATAGAAGTTTACCAGACGGTTGTTTCGCAGCTGGTTCTCCTTGTAAAGTTATAAAAGAAAATGTTTATCCAAAAACCTTATCAAAAGAAGATATTAAAAAGTTAGTTGTCGGTATCATAGATGATTGGAAGAAATTAATTGAATTTAAAGGAGTTACACGAACAATTAATGTTAATTATGAAAACGAAAAAATATTTTTAAATCAGAGTCATTACGAAACTATTTATGATATACAAGAGAAAACTATGAATGGTTATGTTAATGATGTTGCAGAAGACTTACGAGATTATCTTCGTAGACGAGGAATCAAAATTTATACAGGAGGGTTATTTAAATCAATATGAAATTTCTAAATAAGAATAAAGTTATTTGTTTGGGAGCTCATCCAGATGATGTTGAGTATGGGATGGCTGGAACTTTTGAAAAGTGTAAGGACACCGAATTTTTTGTAATAGTGTTAAGTAATGGTGGAGACTTTGACAACACTACTGGTGATAAGAGAAACTCTGAAAATGAAAACATATGGGCTAGATATGATAATGTTTCAGGTTTGTTAGATGTTGGTTTCGTTAAGAATAAAGACCAAGATTCTATGGTGAACTTTGTCGAGAACAATATGAATGGAGCCGATACAATAGCTACAACACCTAGATATGATAGTCATTTTGAACATCAGATAGTTAATAATTTAGGGTCACCATTATGTAGAAGAAGTCCAATCACGTTAGTAGAATATAGAACACCAAGTACACAAAATGATTGGATACCAAATTATTTTGTGAATCTATCTGATTTAGAATATCAAAAGAAAAAAGAAAGTTTAAAGTTATTTACTACTCAACAAAAAGCACCATACTTTAACGATAAAACAATAGATAGTTTTCATCATAATTTCTTATGTCACAAAAAAGGTCTTAGTAAAGTTGAGTCATATAAAATAGTAGAGAGTTTTCAGATATGAAAATAGGATTCTTTTCAGAGGGTGGTTATGAGGGTAAAGTACCACGTAATCATCCTAATATGAGAACAGATGTAGCGTGGGTTTGTGCACTTGATGCTACTCATCATCCAATACCTACAATCGGTAGTTTACCCGATAATTTGTATGACGTTGGTGTTATGATAATTCCTAAAAAAAGAAAACCCTTACTTAATTATCCTCTGTTAGAGCAGTACAAAAGAGTTTGTAAAAAAGTAACTGTTATGCAGGAAAGTTACTACAACTATTGGCAAGATAGTGATATAGATGAACAAATATGGTATTTTAATTTTTTAGTAGAGATGGATTTGATATTTTGTCATAACGATATAGATTTAAAATACTATAATGGAATAACAAACGTAAGAACCGAGTTACTACCTACGGTTATGATTACAGATAACGTTAGACCAAGAGATGAGTGGGGTGATGGTGTTATAATTGGTGGTAATTGGGTTAGAGATTATGGTGGTTTTGATTCATATCAAGTAGCACTAGAGATAACAGATGACATAACATCTATAACTACTGGTAGAATGAAACCAGAAGAGAAGGGTTTATTCAAACATTTAGATTGGATGTATTGGAGTGAGTGGATAAATACACTTAGTCAATACCACGTTGGTGTACAGTTAGGAACTGCAGCGGCTGGAACATTTAATTTAAACTGTAGTTTTCATGGAATACCTTGTATAGCGTATTCTAACTCAAATACTCAAAAAATATTACATCCAAAAACCACGGTAGAACTTGGTGATGTAGTTGGAGCAAAAGATATAGCTCGTAAATTAAAAGATAAAACATTTTATGATGAGTGTATGATGGACACATTAGATAATTATAAAAAATATTATACTGAGGAAAAATTTGTTGAACATTGGAACAAAATCTGGGAAAAATAAAATTGTATTTCAGTATAAAAAATTATATTTATAAGAAATAATCAGTTATGAAAACCAAACCAAAAACAATATTCTGTGATTTAGATGGAACCCTAGTTAAACATCCTGGTGATGTACGTCTAATACAAGACCCTACTTATGAATTAGAGGTCTTACCTGGTGTGGGTGACTTTCTATATCAAGTCGATGTAAATAGTTATCACTTAGTAATTACCACTGGTAGAAAAGAAAGTGCTAGAGAAGCTACAATAAAACAATTACAGAGAGCTGGTATTTTGTATGACCAACTGATAATGGGTTTTGGTGGTGGTGACAGAATATTAATCAATGATAGAAAAAGTGGTAAAACAGAAAACACCGCTTTCGCAATAAATTTAACAAGAAATGAAGGAGTAAAAAATGTCAAAATATGAACACATTAAAGATGGTTGGGTAAGAGAAGCGTTAGAAGAGTATAAGGATAAGATTGATGAAAACAAATCACATCGACTTGATATTAGTTCTTATAGGGTTGAAAAACCGTGGGGACATGAGTTGTGGTTAGAATTAAATGAACACTATGCTTATAAACTAATCCATATGAAAGCTGGTAATCAAAGTAGTTTACAATGGCATGAAAAGAAAGTAGAAACTAACTATGTCATTGAAGGTGAAGCTGAGGTGTTGTTGGAAAAAGAAGATGGTACTATGGAATCAAGAGTTTACAAACCAGGTCAAGGTTGGTGTGTACCTTTAAAAACAAAACATAGAGTTATAGCTAAAACTGATTACACAGCACTAGAGTGTTCTACAGCTCATCTAAATGATTGTATTAGATTCGAAGATGATTCAGATAGAGGTAGTGGTAAAATAGAAACTGAACACGAAGGTAATTAATGAAAACGACTTTTTGTAAAAATTGTCAATCACATACAAAAATTTATAGTGACTTTGGTTCACGATATGAATTTGTATATTATTGTGTAGATTGTAATGGTGAAGTAAGTTTCAATTACAAGTTCTGTATATTGTGTGCGGGTAAAGGTACACGTAATAATGATGTTGATGGTTTACATAAAGCTTTATTACCTCTTGAGAATAAGCCAGTTATATCTTACCTAATTGATAAGTTAGACCCTAAAGTTGAAATTGTCATAGCGGTTGGTTATAAATCTGAACAAATAAAGACATACTTAGACGAAGTTTACTCTAACAGAAAAATAACTTACGTTGACGTTGAGAATTATGATGGTGTCGGTTCTGGTCCAGGTTTAAGTTTATTGTCTTGTAAAGAGGAACTACAAGAACCATTCATATTTACATCTGTTGATACTATTGTAAAAGAAGATTCGGTATTTAATTTTGTTGGTGATAATTGGTTGGGTGTATCAGAGGTACCAGTTGAAAATTCTATGGACTATTGTTTGGTACAAGGTAGTAAATATTTAGATACATTATATTACGGAACTGGTAATAGAGCTTACATCGGTATGGCGGGTGTTTATGATTATA
>TARA_R100001463_G_scaffold13341_2_pt1 | contig 10326 bp, 18 predicted proteins | sample TARA_R100001463 | Tara Oceans TARA_R100001463 (sample SAMEA2622242) | marine metagenome | biome: marine biome (ENVO:00000447); feature: deep chlorophyll maximum layer (ENVO:xxxxxxxx); material: "saline water (ENVO:00002010), including plankton (ENVO:xxxxxxxx)" | depth 40 m
CAGATCTCTCAGAAGCCCAGGCTTGAGTTCATTGAACACCTCGGGCACGAGCTCCTGCCACAGCGCTCGTCCGAGCCATCTCCAGTTCGACCTGCGGACACCCTTCCTGTGGACCCAGTCTGCATACCAGGCCTTGTTCTCAAGGAAGAATCGAGTATCGCCCACCGACGAAGCATTCCTCCATGACCATCGGACAATCGAATACCCGGTCAGGATGGGCCAGTCTTGCTGGATCTTCTGCACCATCTCCCAGACGTACTGGTTCAGGATGTTGTTCTCCCGAGTCGTCATCCGGCGATATGACCCGTGCTTTCGTTTAATGAAGCGGTCAATCGATTGGAGCTTTATTTCAACCGAGACCTCCCCCATCAGATCACCATGGTCAGGTTGTACACCACATCGATGCTGAACCTCTGGATGTAATACGCGCCACCCGATGCGTACTCTGACGAGCTGGCGCCCATTGTGATGGCTCCCTCCTGCGTCAGGGCAGTTCCAGATGCGTCAAGGTACTTGAGAGCCTTGTGGAGGTCCTGGAGCGCCTCAGTGATAGCTGTCTGACCACTGTTTGGGTTCAGCCTGTGTCCGAGCTCAATCTGGAAGCGGTTCGCGACCCTCAGACCGGCCACCGTTGGCTTGAATCGGTCAGGGCTCGATGAAGGCCCGAGACTAATCATGCGGACAGAGAAAGACCGGTTCATCTGTGGAGCAGACGAGTTCGACACGCCCAGAGGGCTCACGGCTTTGGTCAGGCTTGCGGCCTCGAGCCTGCCGATGATTGCAGATAGCGCTGAATCGGGGGTCATTAGTAGTTCCGTCGAGACCTATTCCGCCGAAAGCTCAGTGGACTCAGGTAGGTCACCGCTGGCACTGACTGCTGCCTGTCACTGAGCTGGTTGTCCTCGTCAGAGTCAATCCGGCTCCGCAGCTTTGAATAGGCCCGCTCATATTGCTGCTCATAGTAGTCCGAGAGCTGCATATATCGGTCGCCTGCATTGAGCAGCGTGGCGTAATCCCGAAAAATCAATGCCAAGGAGCGGGCGAACATGACATTGCGAAAAGCGCTCGGAGTCCGGAGTCTCCAGAAATAACTCTGCTCAGAGTACATTCGATTCGTCACGTCACTCCACGCATCGTCGATGTACTGTTGGCAGCTGGTAACTCCAGAAGCCAGAAGGTTAGCCACGTCAGAATGACGATTGACCAGATCCGTCTGTCCAATGGGGGGGTAAAGTCTCGCGACACATAGGCATCCGTCGTTGTTGAACCGGTAAGTCTTCCCACCGATCACAACATCGAAGCGCACAAGCCAGGATGGCCCGAGCGTCTTTCCGCTGGTGTCTCCCGCAGCAACAGTCCCAGATACCGTTCCGCCGCTCTCAGTGGCTGTCTGACCGTCGATGATGAGGTTTCCCCCGGAATCGTACAGGTAGAACTTCGCTGAGGCCACAGTGGGCGCAGAGCCGCCTTTCTCAAGAGCAACGGATACGGTCTGGGATTTGTTCTGCTCGATAAGGGTAGGCCCCCGAAACCGGGCACTGTAGAGTGTGTCCGACATGGGGACCTCCTATCGATCAGGTGGGGGAGCCAGAGACCATGAAGAACAGGGACCAACCAGAGGATGCTCCGGCGGCCACATCATCAGATGCGTACACGATCGCCATGTCATTCTGATCTGCCCTGCCAACCTCGGCAGCACCGTTGGGCTGACAGATGATTAGCACCTCTTCACCCGTGTTGGCGATAACGTAGAATCGCCCCTTGACCAGTCCGCCGGGCAGGATCACAGACTTGTTTCCACCACCCGGATCAAGGGCTTGTGCGATCGAGTCCTTCAGGGTGAGCGTCTTGTCACCAGTCAGAGACTCTGCATTCCAGGCTCCAGGCAGCGCAAGGGGGCGTGGGATCTTAAAAGGGTTTGAACCGTTAAATGCCATTTCATCCTCCTACGGATATTCCCGGCACGGGATTAAAGTCTACTTCTTGTCAGACCGTCTGTCTGCGCGAACAGCGCACTCAACAGCCTTCTTCTTAGCCTTGTTCACATCCGAGCCGTTCTGGACCATGTGCTGGACCATCCGGTCGATCTGCTTCCGGCGCCCGTCCTTCTCGCCGCTCATTGGCTTTCCTTGAGCGGGTCTGCCACGCGCCTGCGAGCCGCCTTGGGCTTACCCTTGGCTGCCTTGATCTTCTCCTTCTGCATTCCGCCCCAGAACTCCTTCATGTCGGCCAGCTTCTGGATCTCCGAATCGTATTTGTTCTGAAGATGCGGGTTGCGATTGAGCTTCGCCCCGATCCTTTCGGTGCGAGTGACCTGCTTGGCGAGCATCATCTCATACACTTCAGGGATCAGCGGCTGAACGATGCTGGCATCTCTGAGCGTAGCTCGGAAGTTCTGCCACTCGTCTCTCCTCGAGGACCAGATGATCTGCCCGTCAGGAAGCACGGTAGCCTCTGAGCAGAAGTCGCAGTACCACTTCGCACCGTTGTCACAGTCGTAGTACTGCACATAGCCCTCGTACTCACCGAGTCGAGAGTCAGTCGGATTGATATATGTGCCGCCCTTCTGGGTCACGCCGATGATGACCGGAGTCAGATCACCGTTCTTGCCGACCCCGTTGCATCCGGGAACCGCGACCACCTTCTTGGGAATGGGCAGGAACCCATACTCCATGTCCACAAACTCCCAAGACTTTGGGTAGTGAACGTACACAAACCGCTTTCCAGGCTTGGTGCCCCTGCGGATCGGTAGACCATGGACTTCTTTGACGTGTGCTTTCTCACGTTTGGGTTGCGTGAGTCGCACTGTTGATTGCTGCATGTCTGCTCCTTAGAAAAAAGGGGAGCCCCCCAATCGAGAGGCCCCCCAAGAATGAATCACACGTCAGAGACGATCTCGACTCCGCGTGCGTCCTCAACCTCGACCACCGATGGGTACATGTTCGCAATGCAGGTGCTCATTGCGTTGCCCGCATCACGGTCCAGCTCGACCAGGATCTCGTTGGCGTCCACGAGGATGTTGTCCTCGGGGATGTAGCTCTGGAGAGCCCGGACGGGGGCCATGGTGTAGGCGAAGCATCCATCGACAAACATTGCGCCGGAATAGTCAGCGTTGGTGTTGATCTTGGTCACGCTATCGCTCTGGTAGAAGCGAATACCGAGGAAGTCACCCTGGTAGCCTGGGCCTCGAGACTGAAGGGTCTCTGCAGTGGCTTCGCGGAACTGAAGGGCACCCGTCTCGCCGCGAAGCGAGGAGCGGAAGTCATTCATCTGCTGAGCCTGGAGGACGGCTGTGTAGGGGCCTGCGGCATTCTCAGTGTTGAGCTGGAAGAGCGCATCGTAGATGGTGTCCACGTCCAGGTCGACGCCAGTGCTTCCAACCGAGTTCGACAGGCTTGGGAACAGGTTGCAGAGGAGGTCGGTCATGGTGAGACCTGCACCCTCTACGAGCTTGTTAACCACGCTATCGATATCGATGGGGCCGCCGGAGATGCCGAAAAGGTCGGTCACCTGGTACTGGCGAGCATAGCGAGCGACCTGCAAGGAGAACTTGCTGGTGGTGTATGCGCTGTTGGACAGTCCGCCCGAGGTCTCGGAGGATGCAGCAGCGAATGCGCCCGGAATAGCGTCCAGAGTGATGTCCATCTTGTCAGAACCGACTGCACTCCATGGGATCAGAGTCATGACGCTACGGAGATCCGTGGAATCATAGAGCTGCTGACGCACGAGAGCAGATAGAACTGCGGAGATACGCCCACCGGTAGACGATAGGCCACTAAAGGTAATTTCGTTAGCCATTGTAATAGGCTCCCTGAGTAGTGAGATGTTGTTCAACACCCACTATCGGGGGGCGGCACCGCTACACTCCAAGGCTATCTCTTGACAGCCCACGATGTCAAACAGAAGGGCCCTTGATCAAGCCCTCTGCGGCGAGAGCCTTCAAGATTGCCTCCCTCGAGGCCCCGAGACCGGAGCCACCGTTGCGAGCCATGGCTGCCTTGATGTCGTCTGCCGACCAAGACGTGCCATTGTTCCTTACGGGCTGATCTGTCCCAGCATTGGGGTTTCCCTTGAGCTCCACAGCGGGTGCTGGCTTCTCTTCAACCTTGGCTTCGACCTTGGGCTCAGCCTTGGGCTCTGCCTTGGCCTCCTGTGCCTTCAGGAACGGCGCAAGCAGCGGAGAAGGGTCCTTCTGCTGCCCAGCCATCCAGGTCGCAAAGTCTCCTGGGTCCTTGGCCTTTCCAAAGCGCTCGCGGACGAACTCTCGGACCTCGGAGTCGATGATCCCGGCAGAGATCAGCGCAATATCCTGCTCATGTACAGAAGAAGTGGTGTCCAGCTTGCCGTGAGCTTCAGCCAAAGCCCCCTTGAGGCCCTTCACTTCCTCAAGAACCTTGGATAGCTGCTCCTCCGCTTTCCGCCTCTTCTCCGACTCCTCTCTCAGCCGGTAGCTCGGTACCGTCCCCGACGAGTTCTGAGTCTCCTCTTTCGTTTCTTCGCTCATTGTCATCACCCTGTGTCGCTGGTGTTGCGGTTGGTGGGGCTTCTTGGCCCCGATTGAGTATCTTGGTCATTCGATCAATGTCGATCAATCGTCTGACGGCTTCTTCATCGGTCTCGACGCCCGGATTGAGTCTCCGGTACGCTTCAACCCGAGAAATCAGGCCCATCTCAAGCTCGGACTTGATGACCTCGGTGTGAACCTTGCGCTCTTCAGGCGTTGTTCCCACATTCGAGTACTCAACCCGGTAGCTGCTGGGGTCTTCTGGAAGGTTTGGCGACGGAAGAGCGTATGCGTTTGCCATCTTCGCAGCCTTCGCCAGGATCCTCTGGTCTGCCATGCGCCGAGCAGGCTCTGTACGCTTCTGCTGAGCTCTCTTGCCCTGCTGGGAGACCACGATGGCGTATCCAGACTGCCCTTGAGTGAGCTGTAGGTCGCTTGGGTTGAGCCCAGCGTACACCGCGAGGCCTTTCTCGTACATGCGGAGCGATTCTGCGGCAGTTCTGGGGTCCATCGCGGCTGAATACTGCCCGAGCATCGCGCCAGTAGGCCCATCAGACTTGAATCGAAGAATCGACTTGTGGTCAGTCGGGATGACTTCGACGTTGTGGCCCGAGTAGTGCCTGGTGATGCCCGCTTGAGTGGAGACATCGACTGCATAGCGCTGAGGATGGGACGCGGAGGTGAACCCGTCACCCCAGTGGGTCCACAGAGCAGCGAGGCGCAGCGATCCAGCCACGAGTTCAGACCCCGTATGGAAAGACCAGAGCTGCGGAGCAATCTCGGCGTGTATGAGTTCATACGGCAGGATGGGCTTGCCCTCTCTGTCCATATACGGGTATGAACCTGCCAAATCAGGCGCGAACTGAGCCGTCACATCGGTCCAAACGTCTCCAGCCTTGGTCATGATCTTGAATATGGGGGTCGGAGACATGACGTCCCAGATCTCTTTGGTCCAGACCTCGTCCCCGTTGGGCAGGTGGCGCAGCCGGACTTCTTCGACATACCCAGGAACGTCTGGCTCATCGGGCATGGCGCGACACACCACCAGATCTGGCGCGACCGGACGATAGTGAACGGTGTTTCCGCCCGGAACCCAGTCCAGCCTGAAGAGGGACTCGCGAATAGCTTGCGCCCACAGGTCCGCAGTCTGACGCTGAGGCCACAGCCGGTGCGTGATCACATTGCTGAAGTTCGGATTGTCGTCGCCTCGAGTCTGCACCATTGGCGCGTCAAGGTACGCATTGCAGAGCTGCTGCCAGACCATGCGAAACGTATTCCGCGAAAGGTCAGGGTTAACCTCCAGTTCCATCGATATCTCTGCAGCGAACATGCCACGGATTTCTTCGATTACATCTTCACGCTGTTGACCCGTCAGCATTCGGTATCGAAGACTCTGGACGTCCCACCGGGTCAGGTCTTCATCCGAGCTGGGCATGTAGTCGCCAGGAATGTCGTACATGTGCGCTCCGCTATCCGATCAACATAAGTCCGGGACCCTTGTTCCCGCTCGGGGCCAAGTATATCTCGGAAATATAACCGCAACTGTCGAAAGGATCCTTGAGGTCGTCATTCGCCCCCCGCCAGTGCCTCAAAGTATGGATCAATCTGGCGCATCCCTTGTGAACACGGAACCGCCCGTCGACGCAAGCGCTGGACATCATTCGAACCCGCGCATCGATGGAGCCACGGCGCTTATAGGGCACCCGAATGTCAAATGGAGGCGTCGAAGACCCAGCAATTTTTGCAAATTCGCGCATATATAGGTCATTCATGGTGAAACCCATGCCCATTTTGCCCGCAGAGTTGCTGTCACCCCGTGCTTCGTCCACATCTGTGAGCTCGAGGCCCCAGTTTCTCAGCATTTCGGCGATATGTCGGGACTCTGAGGCCGGGGTTGAGAGCTCGTCGTCAGAATGCTCATCGAGAACCCAAAGAGTAAACCCGTCCCAAGCAACCAGGTGGCAGATCGACTTGCCTGGGCGCTCTCCATGGTCGAATCCGAGCCCGACTGCTTGGATATTCTTGGGGATGTCCTCGTCATCGAAGAGGTTGCCCTCCGAGAAGCCCGAAACCCAGCGATCTTTCGTAAGACCCTCCCACTGAGCGAGGATCCGCTGGTTGTATTCCCACGGCGAACACTCCAGCTTCTGTGCTTCGATGTCTTCTTCCGACCGGTGCGGCGCATTATCGGTAGATAGCTCAATGTGCTCTACATGCCAGCCGGGTTCGGGTTCAACATTGTCCTCGATGGAGCCCTCGAGCATGTGCTGCAGCCACCCCACAGGACGCCCAACAGGCGTGAGAGTCATCCAGTAGGGCGCCATATCCATGGTTAAACGTGCTCTTAGGCCGTGCCAGTGACTTTCCTTGGGGGGCTCGTCGATCCACGCCCACTGAACCCTTTTTGATTCCAGCGCGAGTAGCGACTGCTCACAACCCTTCCCCACCATCTGGCTGCCATTAATCGTCCGCAAGATCTTCTGACTTCGATACAGATACCCAATACCCGGAACATACTTGCACGAGTCATCCAGGACGCCCGGAGGTTCGAGCTCATGCATGACTTCCGAGATGGTCTCCCACCCTGTCCGCAGGTCAGAGCACAAGACCCAGCCAGTAGAGCCGGGCTGCGGCACTTCACGGTAAGGGTGGTCCGAGAGGAGGTGAAACCAAGCTTCCGCAGCGCCCCAATAGGTCTTGCCCACCTTATTGGCCGCAATAAAGGCTCTCTTCCGATTTTGCGACATATGGAAGCGCTTCTGCGGTGGTGACATTCCTCCTCTCGGACCGGGAGCCTCTCCACAATACTTCGCCAGACCGTTCTTCTGATATCCGCGTGCGGTATTAATAATAAACGCAGCCGGATCGAACATCAGGACGCCTCTTCGATCGCTTCATGCAAGAGCTCGGGCGGCAGATCCTTCAGTGCCTTCACCACCTGTCTCCTACCCTCGAGTGTAGTGAGATCGCTGCTGACTTGAGCCAGATCATCGGGCACTTCTTCGATCGGACCATCTTTCCGGAACCCAAATCGGCGTTCGAGGATCCAGGCGCTGGCCTGCCACGAGCCGTTCATGGCCGCTTCTTGAATCACTATCAGGTTCTTCTCGACGCACCTGGCCTTGGCAGCCTCCACGGTCTTCAACAGAAGCTGCAGCCGAGGGTCACCCGCCCCATTCCGAGCCTGGGCCATCCACCGGTAGTACGTCGTCTCCGTACAGCCCGCATACGCAGCAGCAGAAGCCGACTTCAGGCCCAGCTCAAACCCAATACCCAGCTTCTCAATGAGCTTGGGCGTGAGCTTGTTTTTTAATTTCGGTGGGGTTGCCAACTACTTCTTTCCTCTCCGCCTCTTCGTTCCAGCCTTCCTCGAGGCCGACGCTCTCTTGTAGAACGCCTTCTTCCCGATCTTGCGTCTGCCGATATAAGCCGCGAGCCCTTCAGGGTTGTACACCTTTGACTTCCCACCCTTCTTATTCCGCTTCCGCAGAGACTTCACCAGAGCCTTCTTGGTCGGGTTTCGCTTGGAAGACTTTCCGGTTGAGCGTTTCTGTCTCGTAGCTCTAATACCCTTTTTTGCCATGGTCGGAGTCCTTGACGTGTCAACGCCTTTTATATAGGGGAAAGTTCAGAGAGGGAGGCACCCCTGGCTGGGGAGGGGGATACCTCTCGATCGGTCCTGCCTGAATGTACCACGAGCCGGCCTGTGCTGCGCTGTGAGCGAGCTCCTCGAGTCGGCCAGGTACGGCCAGGCGCGAGACCCTGAACGCGCTACTGCGGGCTCCTCGAGTCTCTGGCGGGCGTGTATAAACTGATACGGCTTTTACGTCCGAGACCCGGATCGGGTTCTGGTTACTCCCCTCCCCATTCCTGCAGTCCATGAGCGAAACCCCCACAAGTCCACGGGATCCGGCAGCATTCCCGAGCCCCATGAGATCCGCACCTGCTCAGAGTCCAGACCAGATCGCGAGCTCGGATCCTCTGGCCTCGGGTTGATCTGTCCTGTTCCATCCCTGAACCATGGAACAGATAGATCATACGGTAGGAACAGCAGCACATCAGGGGTTCGACCTGGACTATCCTCAAGTGTTCCCCCTGTTCCATGCTGATCGGTTCCTATAAACTCCTGACGGATCACCATATGCCCCAATAGATGATCCCCATCTGATCATAGGATAATAATAGTTCTATAGAAATATCATAGAACAGATAGAACAACCCTACCATATGCACGGACTAACCTGGGTTTTGATGCTGTTCCATCTCTGTTCCATATCTGTTCCATGGAACAGGCAGATCCCTCAGCATATTAGCGCGTAGCGCGTTATAATCTATTCATGGAGGGGGGAACAACCCAACAACCCATCCCCCCCCATCGGAGCAATACAATGTTTGATCTCTTCTTCTTCTCTATGCTGGCCGTCATCCTCGTCATTCTGTCTTCCTTTGTGCTGGCCATCATTGACAGCGTTTTAGGTGCCAATGGTTCAGTGACTGCACTGGGCAAGACTGCAGCGCTCTCCCTCGGGACTGCTGCCCTTCCCTTCCTCTTCATCGCTTGCGCATAGGGGGGCCCGGAATGATTACCTTCCAGCTTATCTCTGTGGTTGTCGCTACTGTGGCTCCTCTGACGTTGATTGCAATGGACGCAGTCGAAGACGCTCTCGGGCGAGGAACCTCCGCAGCGCTCGCCAAGTCGGCTGCAGTGTCAGCCGGTGCCGCCGCTCTTCCCTTCCTTCTCATCGCTTGCGCATAGGGGGCCCGGAATGATCGACGTGACCCGTATCCTCTCCGCTTCCGCATATGGCTTCGCCGCCGTGCTCACCCTCTCCCTCATGGTGCTCTGATGACATATTCAGCACTAGCGCACCGATTCATTCAGACCGTCAAACAGACGGGCAACCCTCTCACCCGTTCAGAGATCGACGCTCAGATAGAGACGATCTCCGAGCTCGGGTCTGAACTACTCGAAGCAGCGACCCAGCTTTCCCAGGATGGCCGCCCTCCCTTTACCGGAGCCGAGTGGTCTCGGGCCGTGGTCCTGCGCGATTGGTCCATGTACCGGGACGGCCCTGCTGCCTCATTCGTCGACAGGGGGAACCGATGAGCGTGCAAGATTTATTCGACGCCCTACACTCTTCCGACGTCCTGAACGATGAGGATCACCGGGTCCTATCGTCCGCGCTCTCTACCCGTGGCAAATATCGGGGGAACCTCAGATCCTCAGCCCCGAAAGATCCGGCAGCGCGGGGAGCATGGAGAGCACTGATGATCAACTGTGCCCCGGCACGGGTCGGGGTCGGCGCTCTCATGATGGCAACCGATGAAGAGCGCGAAGCGTTCGAACATTATGAGGAGCTTCTATCTGTGGCGCTACTTGGACGGGAGCGGATCGTTTTGGGTGTCCTGATGCCGCTGCGATTCAATACGGTTTCGTATCGCTACGAACTGAAGTCAGCCTCGGGTCTGATCGATACCATCGTCGAGATCCACGGTCGTCAAGATTATCAGCAGCTACGCGAACTAGCCGAACGGGGGAACCCATGAAGATCATACGCTCCCGCGCGGGTATCGAAGCGCTCGCCCTGGACGAACTCCTGCAGTGGCTGGAGTTCAACTATCCCGAGGTACCCCGCGATCTCACTCATGACGAAGCGGTTTCGGTCGTCTGGTCTCTTTACTCTGCGTATCTGGGGATCCCAGAATGATCCGCCACATTCAACCCGAGGATCTGATCGGCGCCGTGTTGGTCGCTGCTGTTTGGTTCCTCCTCATGTCTTACTGATCAACCCACAACCCACAACCCACAACCCACAACCCAC
>TARA_R100001463_G_scaffold5661_2_pt1 | contig 10300 bp, 2 predicted proteins | sample TARA_R100001463 | Tara Oceans TARA_R100001463 (sample SAMEA2622242) | marine metagenome | biome: marine biome (ENVO:00000447); feature: deep chlorophyll maximum layer (ENVO:xxxxxxxx); material: "saline water (ENVO:00002010), including plankton (ENVO:xxxxxxxx)" | depth 40 m
ACAAGTGGGAATTTTATAGAGTTTTCGGGAGTTAAAGCTCCATACGCACCAGCAACTATTGAAGGAGTTCCTACTACGGAGAAAAAAGCTAATAAACCAAAGATTTTCCAATTCGAAGCTACTTTAAAAGACAAGGGAACAAACCGCGAGACAGATAACTTAAGTTCCTTTTATATAAAAGTAAGTAAAGATCCGAACGCCAACGTTTCATTTCAACCCTTTGAAGGAATTATTAGCGATGTTGTAGTTCAAGCGTTAGATTTAGATAGATCACGTAGATCTTTTTCTTTTGGAGGATTTCCGTCAATAAAATCACAAAGAAATTATCAGTTAGGTGTTGTTTATGGTGATAAATACGGAAGAGAAACACCTGTGTTTACTTCTTCAGATTCTTCAATAAAAATTCCTTGGGAAACTAATAGTTTAGGAAAATTAGCTAGTAGATCTCTTCAGTTAAAAACTGATTTAATTTCTCCTCATCCAGAATGGGCGCACTATTATAAATTTTACGTAAAGGAAACTTCTGGGGAGTACTATAACTTAATAATGGATGCTATCTATAAAGTCACTAAAGACGATATTGATAAAGACGATCATGTATGGATTTCCTTCCCTTCTTCTGATAGAAATAAAATATCTGAAGACGATTACATCATACTTAAGAAAAAAGCTGACGAATCTACTCAAGTACAACAAGAAAATAAATTTAGAGTTCTAGATGTTAAAAACGAAGCTCCCGACGCTATTAAATATAGATATATTAAATTAGGGGAGATTGCAAACGCACCAGGTAGTGATGGTAATAGTAATTCTATATTGAATGATGATATCACTGGAGTATTTTATTTACCAGAAGGTAGACCTATTATAACTGGTACTAATAAATTCCCTAGAGAACTAATAATTAGAAAAGGTGATTGGGAAGAAAACGGAGGACAAGAACTTGTAAATAAATTTGATCAACCGGATTTATATTTTTCATTCACTAAAACAACCGCTGACGTTGGAGATCCAGACGGTGGTAGTAACCAACAAACATCAAAAAAATACAAAGTAGCTGCTATTAGAGAAAACGATAGCAAGGATTATGTAATAACTTTAAACGACAGTATAAGTGAGCAAGATTCTGACTTAATTGTAGACCCAAACGACGCCACTCTTATAGGTCCAGATATAGTTATTAGGTTTGAAAAGAAAATTACAAAAGCTTTAGAAACTTTTTCTGGTAGATTTTTTGTTAAAATACTTTCTACTAATCAAACAAAAAATTCTTTAGAAAGTTCTAATGTTTTAGATTTATTATTAAACACTGTGGTTAAAGTTCAAAGATCTGTAAGGTGGCTGTCAGACGTACATGCTAGCGGTTCTTTTGTGTCTGACGATGGTCTAACAAATCAACAGGCTTTTGTTGACCCTGGAGATGGAGTGGTGAACTCTGGCACTGATAGAGCAAACGAAATAACTGATCATACAGGCGGTAATATAAGTAACACAGTTGGAGATTGGCAGGTAATGTTAGATTCAAAAACACATAACGGATGCTTTATAGACAATATGTATTTTGCTTCTGCGCAACTCGATCCTTCCAATTATGCTAGAAGTAGTGGACAAGGTTATAAAGGCGGAACACCTAATGTTCCTGGTGACATTTCTCGTGGAATTGTAAATACTGACACTACCGAAAGTATTAAAATAGGTTCTGATCCAATATACGATCCTAATTTAGACCAAACTTTCGACGTAACTTATTCGTACGATGAAACAAATTACTCTGCTGATTTTGAAAGTAGTTTTTTTGATGACGACTACAGACTTTATCGACCATACAAGTGGGGTAAATACAACGTTGAAAGCGCTATAGCTTTCCCTAAGTTTAATCATAACAAACCGCAAGAACCAAGTAATGGTGAAAATTTAGTAAACGGTATAGATGGTTTTGTTGAAACAAACGCAAGTCACGTTAGTCAGAACGGAATAAGAAAGTGGAGAAGAAGCGTACATGATGACAACGAAAGTCCAGATGGAACTTACGGTGGAGAAACAGGAAAAAACTTTTTACATTTATCATTTTTAGGTCCCGGTTTGGATTTGCACGACGGAACACTTCCACCAAATCTATCGTACTCTGCCGCCGCCAACGAAGGTAACGCCTTGTGCGAAAATCTACAAGCTATATGGGGAGGTGGAGTTTTTACTAAAGAAGATGGGACTCCTATTGGAACACAAGCAGTATTAGACGCTGAAATAGCTAACAATCAAGTTACTACTGTTGCTCAGCAAAATATTATTTTATCTACAGGGGTTTCGGTTAATGTACAAGCTCAAACTCAAAGTAAATTTGATATAGCAGGTGATGTTGGTAATAACTACGCTGTATTTATGGAGGGAGATCCACTAGAAAGATCACAACCTGAAGATCCATTACAGCAAAACCAAATTACACATCCAAAACTTTCGAATCATACTGAAACTAGTTATTTAGGTTATGATAAAGGAGAACAATTATCTACAACTTACGAAAAATTACACGAAGTCCAATGGCGCGCTGATATTCAAGGAGAAATGCGCAACAGCAACGGTGCTATTGCAGATTTTATAAGCCAAATAGAAAGCTACGGTTCGTTTATTTTCAAAAATGATCCTAATAAGGAAATATATACTATAAAAAAATGGAGTAAAAAGAAATTATATAACCATACCCCATGGAGAAGAACATATAAATGGAAAAATGGAGAACTTATCGACGATGGTACTAGCGTTGAGACAGCCGTTATGAATTGGGCGTTGAGTAGAAATGATGTTGACGGTTCGGATACCGCCCCTATGACTACGACTGAAGGGTTTATAATGCAGAATAAATTGCAGGAATTTGGTGGAAGAAACAACAGAAGAGTTTGTTATGTAATAGAGTTAGACAAAGATGTAACTACAAAAACTTATAATCCAGTTGACGGAACTACTTTAGACGCAAACAGTTTTGATAACATACAATTCATAGAAAAGGATTATGATTTAGGATCTAAAGAAATAGCACAAAATCCAGCTATATGGGAAACAGAGCCTAAGGACAATGTTGATTTAGATATATATTACGAAACTGGGCAGGCTTTTCCAGTAAAAATCACACAAAAAACACAAGAGTTATTTGCGCCAATAGGATGTGAAGTAAAGTTTATCGAAAATAAAAACGCTACACAAGGTGGGTTATATGCAAATTCAAATTTAGAAACTTCTATATATTTAAGTTCTTGGATAGGTCCTAATGAATTTACATTGAGCCAAGATATAAACGGTAACCAAACTCAACCTATAGTAGATGCGGCTGTCGTGTCACAAACATCCGCAGATCCAGCTAGTTTTATTGGAAAACGAGTTAGGTTTGTTAGAAAAGACGGGGAGTTTACTACTGGTGTTATTACTAGTGTAGCTGATAACAGTATAAATACCGACAGTTCAACTTTTGCAAAACTAGATTCAATAACAATACGTCCAGAACCGGGAGTACAAACAGGATTAGGTTGGTACAACGGTATTACCTTTGGTAATGGAATTGAATCTAATAGAATTAGAGATGATTTTAACGCGATGACTATAGCTAATGGTGTTAAAGCTAGCATGACTTTAGATACCGATTACAAAGAAGAAGAAAGAAAAAGTGGGTTGATTTATTCTGGAATTTACAATTCTACAAATGGTGTTAATAATCTAAATCAGTTTATAATGGCTGAAAAGATTACTAAAGATTTAAATCCAACCTACGGTAGTATACAGAAATTATTTTCAAGAAGAATAAGTTTAGTTTCTTTTTGTGAAGATAGAGTTGTAGAAATTACAGCTAATAAAAACGCTTTATATAACGCGGATGGAAGTCCACAATTGGTAGCATCTGATTCTGTACTAGGTGACGCAAATCCTTTTGTCGGAGATTACGGTATATCTAAAAATCCAGAATCGTTTGCTAAAGAATCATATAGAGCTTATTTTACAGACAAACAAAGAGGAGCTGTGCTTAGATTATCTATGGATGGATTAACTCCAATCTCTGACGCTGGAATGCACGATTACTTTAGAGATAATTTAAAGACAGCAAATAGATTAATAGGTACTTACGATGCCCATAAGAAGGATTATAATTTAACTTTGTCGGATTTTCTTCCAGATAACGTTATATTCAATGGTTTTTTAGATGTAGGAGAAAGCGCTATAGAATATTTTAATTTAAGAAATTTTGTAAAAAACGGGAACCTCACGAATGGAATACCCGGAAACACACCATCTCTCCCTGATAATTTTGCCTTAAGTCCAGATTTAGGTAGTGACACAATAATTACTAACCACGCTGAGATTCCTATGGGATCACTTCAATCACAGCTTTTAGGACAAACCAAGCGCCGTTGGCAATACACGTGGCTACCTCTTCATCCTTCCCCCGCAACAATAGTAACGCCTATAATTGGAAATTTTGACCGAATTTATAAAGTCGATTGGACAAATTCCTCACCATTAGAACAAAATCCATTTGGAGCTCCACAACTTAGTGGAAACACCTCGAATTGGTTGTTTAGTACCAGTGGTCTTAACATTCACACTGTTCCAAGCGCGATAGATAGCAATGGTAGAACTGTTTTACAAGGAGGAGATGGATTTAATGGTACGGGAACGTCGATTTCCCAAAACCAAGGAGCTGTTCCGTGGGTAGGACAAACCATAGGAGGTTTAAGTGTTAATACAGTAGTGCCTAATCGTCTTGATTGGGGCCCTAGTCCAGATTACGGACCTATTTTAAAAAAGAAAGATACGTCTGTATGGGCGGATATGAGTGGTCAAACCAATAGTCTTTACAGCTTTGTTCCGGCGGCTAATTCCCCTGGTTTTGAATCGGTAATGGACCACGTACCAACTCCAGACGCTCTTTTAGACGCTTTAAATCCTCCAAGTAACTTTTTGTCAATAAATAACTCCACTTTATTTCATGGAGAAGAGATAAGAGTTGTTATGACGGTTGAAGTAGATACGTCATCTGGTCTTTTTTGGGGATCTGGCGATAAACCTGAGTTAAAAGTAGAATTGTACGGTCAGCAACCGGGATCTCCGCAAGAAACACTAATTCCTGATAATTATATTAATAGCGATATTACCGCGGCGTCTGATGGATTTTTAGCTACTTACTACAACCAAACACACACTCCAACAACTGGATATGGTTCTAATCCAACTATACAACCTATAGGAATCGGTACAGATCCAAAAGGATTTGTAGATAGCAATACGTTTTCATGGGCAAATCTAACGCAAGGTTTGCACGTTTTGGAGTTTTATTTGAGATTAGATGGAGAATTAGATAATCATTACGTAAATTTACCAAGTCCAGGGCTCGGTATACCAGGTGAACATGAAATGCGTCGGTACATAACTAAGTATTTAAATATTCGTTTATCGAAAGTAGACACGGGAGCTCATAATAGCATACATATTAGGAGTTTAGAGATTACTAAACTTAGACAATTAACTGATACTGGTAGTATTACCACTTATCCTTCTTTACCGAATATACCACCTGTCGTTATTCCTGAATGGGTTGAGGTAGAACACCAGGGAACTAGTAGTTGGACACAGACGGCTGGGCCTTCTGCCAACGCGGTATTAAACGCCGCTTCTGTAGATGAATTCGGTGTAAGTTCAGGTATTCCGACTTACGTACCTGATCCAAACGCCACATCAGGGGCTGAAACCCCACTTGGTTTTAACGCCCCTCCTCTCTGGGATCAATATTTAGCAGGAACCTCCAACACTATATCTCCAAACACTACAGTAGTTTATAACGATGGATCAAACGCTCCGGATATGTGGGAAAATGGTTCTTATCATACAGATGATGAAATAGAAATTAAAGGATTTTGTAAACTCACACAAGATTTAAGTTCGTTTGGTGGAGCGAATAATCCATTTATTAATGGCCATTGGTACGAGATATTAATTCACGATGTAAATGGAGCTACTTCAACAGCCTCAACTGGCGGCGTTGACGGAGTAATAGTAGTTCGGGACGTTATAGACCCCGCGTTAGCAGTTTACGGAGCTCCAGCACCAGAAGGTCATGTTGGCACGCCTTCTCTTGGTTCGAGTGCTGGTGGTTTAAAATTAGAGTATTTTGAATACAGCTCCTCTAACTCTGCGGTGGGTATAGTCCAACCTAACGGAGTTACCATCGGGCAGAAATTCCAACGTGGTATATGGAAACACGATAATAATTCATCTAATGATAATGTTGTTCTTCATTTCCACAGTTTCATTGGAACAATAGGTGCAATAGAAATCAGAGATATAACTGATAAATATTCAACAGGTAGTTTTGATAATTGGGCGTTCGCTCCTAGAAAAGATCAGAATGGAACTCCTTTTAATAATCAATTACATCTTTACCATTATATGAATCCTGGAAACTCCTCTTCTGGAGGAACCGCGTTTTCTTTTATTCCTTTTCCTGGTAGTATGTACCCGAATTATATACCATGGAACAGTAATCAAGTATACAATAAAAATGGAAAAGCCGTGTTTGAAAACGCGGTTCAAGGAAACCATTTAGTACAATCATTTAGCAATATAACAACAGCGGCAACTGGGCAAAATATCCATCAAACGAGAGCTGAAGATATAAACGCTTCTCCAAGCGTAACTGAAGATGGATACGAACTTAAATTTGTAGTTTCTAACGTATATCCAGGTAGTAGTTTAAGTGGATATGTTATGGGGGCGAAAGGAGCCGTTACCGCAGGAGAAGCTATTGGAGTTAAATTTGAGGGAATTAATTACCACGGTCATTATATGGCTAAATTTAATATGGATGGAACGTTTGAATCTTTCGAGCATTATACTGATTCGACTTACAAAACTGTTAGCAACCAAACAATAGGACAATCAATATCAACAAAAGGCCCAGTTACTAATTCCTATGGTAGCATGAACAAAATAGTATTTAACGTACCACCTGGTGGGAGTTTTAGCGGAAGTATAGATAATATATCACTTAAAGACGCTACTAATTATTTTCAAGCTAGCACGAGTTTAGGGTGGACATTCCACGGATACGATCAACTTTTAGAAAATTATATAAATTTTGATGAGTATAATAGAAACGTTGTGTTTACAGACGTTCCAGGTTTTGTCAGCAATGCTGCCTACTTACAAAATCTTTTTGGGAGTTCTGGAGATTCTATAGTTGGATTACAACAAAGTATACCTAATCATAATTTCAAAGAAGGAGATACGGTTAATTTAAAGTTTAATATTTCTAACGCAACCTCAGGAGATTTTCACTGTTATTTTATCACTAGCGATAATGTTGGATTTAGTCACAGCTTTGCTAATGTCAACGGAGAGTTTAACGAAACCTTTACTATAGGAGCCTTTGCAAGCACTTCTTTAGCGGCACTCCCGCGCGATACGTTTGTAATAAACGTAGTTAGTGATCAACTTTCCAGTATACTAGATAACTTTACGTTAAATAAAGTAAATATAGATTTCACACCATCTACAATAACATATAGCGAAGACGTTAAAGGTTGGGTTAGTTTTAAATCGTTTATTCCAGAATCTGGAGTTAGTCTTTCTAAAGATTATTTTACTATAAAAGATGGTAAACCTTGGAAACATCATTATAACGAGGTAAGAAACAAATTCTATGGTGAAGATATGGTTCCATCGACTATTACCGCTGTATTAAATTCAGAACCATCTTTAATAAAAATATTTAATACGTTGGGTTACGAAGGAAGTCAATCTAAAGTGGATCTTTGGACCACTGATACTGATACGGGATTATCAAACGTAGAAACATATAATTTATCAGCTAAAGATGGTTGGGCTGTGGATTCTATAACTACTGATAAACAAACAGGATCAGTAAAAGAATTTGTAGAAAAAGAAGGAAAGTGGTTTAATTACATTAGAGGAACTGAAAATGAAATACCTAAATCTTCTGATTTTAGTTTCCAGGGATTAGGGAGAATAGAAAGTATTGTTCATCTACAAAGCAAGTCAAGTTTAAACTTATAAAGAATGGCAAATATAACTAGTTTTAAAATTAATAAAAAAGATTTAATGGCCACCGCTTCGACTAGAAACTTCACTATCCAAGGAGACATCGGTGCTGAGTTTGAATTGCAAGTATTTGCTACCCCCGCGTCCTCTTCTGTAGCGCACAAGTTTTACAATTTTAAAACTGGTGTTTTCGGAGGCTGCACGTCGGAAAATAAATTAGCAGTAAAAATGAAAAGCAATAGTTTTAGTGGGGCTATTACTTTCCCAGCCAACGCAAGTGGAGATACGTATTCGTTTCTTTTACTTCCAGCCGTGCACAAAGGAACTACTATTAATTTTGGTAAGGGGGTTAAAAATAAATTTACCACTAGTATCACTCAAGTTGCTAATTCTACCTTAACATTTACCCCTATTACAACCGCTACTTCTAGCTATAAAAGTATGCCTACTAGTGTATCTTCTGTGTCCTCTCCTGTTTCGATTGGGGCTATAACAAAAGAAATAGATTGGGATATTGAAAATAACAATACCGATGCTAATGGGTATGGGCTTAGGTTAATAAGACAACCTATAGATACGGATTGGTATTTTACTCCAACATTAACGTATACTATCGAAGGGGCTGTTGCCCCAAGTGATGTAAATAGTGGTCTTAAAGTTACGGTAGATGATGTAACTGATTTGTGTACTGGTATGCATATAACCGCTGTTACCGGCGGTAGTAGTTTATCTGGAACGCCAACTATAATAGCTATTGATAGAGATACTAAAGTAAGTGAAGGTGGTGGGCAGTTGACTATTTCTTCAGCACAAACGTTTGCTAATGGACACACATTAACATTTCAAGCAAGAGGAAGTAGTGTTATACAAAGAGCTATAGGGGCTGTTGTAGATTTTTCTAATTGGAATGCGAACTTTACATCAGCTATAACAGAGCAACTTACAAAAACAGTACGTACCACTGCTACTGGTACAACGGTAGCGTTAGACGGTACTCGTGGAATATCCGGAGGTGACTTCGTTACAGTAAGGGGATTGAATATTGTAAACACAGGTACCAATCTTATACAAACTAATAGAACAAGTGGTACTGAAGGAGGAGACATAGCGTCTGCGTCTGCGGGAGAAATAATTTTAGATATCGCACAAGTAGTAAAAGCAGGTACTAAATTATATTTTGATGGAAGTACGCTGAAAATCACACTAAAAAATCTTATAAAAATTACTAAGCATCCTTCCCCTATAGCGCCCTCTACGTCAGCTGTGATTAGAATAATACATTTAAATTTAGATAATTTTATAACCCCAGGGGTACAAACAACAGGATAATATGGCAATAAAAATTAATATCACAGGAGCGTCTACGGAAAATAATGTTTCGGTTCAAGTTAAAGACGAAGCTTGGTTTGTTTACACGGCTGTTAACAACCAAATAGCGGTTACTCACTCTACTTGGGGCTCTCTTTCACAATATGGAGATCCCGTAAAGATAGGAACGATAACTGAAGTTGGTCCTGGATCCATAACCGTAGAAACACCAGTTAACATCCCACCTGTTAATTCTTTCTTAATGTTCAAAAAAAGTAGTGTAGCAAATGATACTAGTTTACTAGGTTATTATGCCGAGGTTAAATTAAGTAACAATTCCACTGAAAAAGCTGAATTATTTGCGTTAAACTCTGAAATAACCGCTAGTAGTAAATAAATGGCAAAAAGTGTAACTATATAGTTACTAATTAAATTAAATATGGACAAAAATGAGTTACAAAAAATATGGGATTTACCAAGTAGTTTATCTTATAGAGAGAAGGTTGAAGAGTTGCAAGAGTTGTTTATCCAAGTGGGGAAAAGTGAAGAAGCAGATCTTGAAGTAGAAACTAGGGACGGTGGTAAAAAAGTTTTATATCCAAGTGTTGCTAAATATAATCATTACTTTTCAGAAGGGTTATACGTTAGAGAAATGTTTTGTGGAGGAGGTTATTTTGGTTTTACAGTAATACACAATTTAGCAAACCCACTATTTGTAATGAAGGGAACGATGTGGTGTTCTTCTGATGGCGGTGTAAAAGAGTTGATTGCCCCTACTTTTATTCTAACAGAACCTGGTACCAAAAGAATATGTTGGTTTCCAGAAGATAGTGTTGTTGTTACTGTACATCCAAATCCAGACGGCTTAACTGATCTAGACGAAATAGAGAAAAAATTCTTTTCTACTACATGGGAACAATATGGTGAAGATACTGGAGAAAAAGTTTGGCAA
>TARA_R100001463_G_scaffold2715_1_pt1 | contig 10291 bp, 18 predicted proteins | sample TARA_R100001463 | Tara Oceans TARA_R100001463 (sample SAMEA2622242) | marine metagenome | biome: marine biome (ENVO:00000447); feature: deep chlorophyll maximum layer (ENVO:xxxxxxxx); material: "saline water (ENVO:00002010), including plankton (ENVO:xxxxxxxx)" | depth 40 m
TGTAAAATTTGGAGTCCCTGACGCTATTGTCATTGTAACTCCCAACTTCATTAAGCCTGTAGTTGAAATAGCCTTTAACGCACTAGTTGCATTTGCTATTGTAACATCGTCTCCTATTTGTGTCCAATTAGCTCCGCCAACGGTTCCTGCATCCTTAAACAAACTGCCCCATACTTTTGCCGTTATAGTTGCAGTTCCTGAATCTACTCCGTGTTTTATCTGAATAGATGCCCTGTCAAAAGACGTCGCGTCAATTTCTGTAATGGCTACGGCAGCACTTCCTGAAAGCGCTACCACGGCCCCGTTTTCGACAAGTAAAGTTTTCTCTGATGTGCTGTGTCTAACTAAATCTTTAGTATTTGCCATCAGTCAGCCTTCTCCTTTTTAGACTTTTTCAAGCCCTTTTTAGGTTTGGCTTCTTTCTTTACTTCTTTTTTAGGTTTGGCTCTAGCAGGTTTGCTGTTAGCTTTAGGCTTTCTGACCCCAGTCTTAAGCCCTCCACCAATGTCTTTTGTGCCGACTTCTTTGCCGACAACAAAACATTCCTGTCTAGATATTTCTTCAAGTAGTCTTTTGCTTGTAACCTCTTTAGTTTGTTGAGGCGCCCACTTGAGTACAGTCCCAGAAGGATGCCTCCTAATAAGAACCCTGTCCGTTGTGTTAGTAACTTTGACCATATATTAAGTCCTCCTACTAACATTAACCGTTCAAGTTTCTGATACTACCTTGCGTATTAAACTGATAACAGATTAATTCACCAGCGGTGATGAAAGCAAATTCTTTGTACAGATATTGCCTTACTGCCATGTTAGTTTGGTCAATGTACGTTGTTGGTGCTGCAATTCTCATTGCCAAGTTGTCCATATCTAACAATAGAACTCTAGATGTTGTATCTTTCTTAACGTGTTGTGATAAGAATATTGGTATTCCATCATAAGAACCAACACGTGAATCGAAATTCAAACCAGCTTCTCCAGCAACTCCATTCATGTTAGCTCCACCTTCTCTTGCTAAGTCATATCTGAATGTTGTTCCAGTTCCACTTCCAGTTGCCATTAATGCTTTTAGATTTTGGTATGTATCATATCCAGTTAATAAGATTAAGCTGTTGTAGTTTACACCGTTTTCTAATGCTTCTTGGATTAGGTCATCCAAATCTGATAATGTTAAAGCTGCGTGACCTGCACTTCCTGCTGTTGCCAAGACACAGTTTCCTTCTGCCCAAGCGTTTGCGGTAGCTCCGTCTCTTGTAACATCATACATATCTAAGTCAGCTGCAGCACTAGCAATGTAAGGTCTTGCTGCTGCGTCACAACCAAGTCTATCTAAAGATTCAAAGTTGCTACTTGCTGGAGTGTCAACAGTTTCTAACAACATCTGGTCAATTTTGTAAGAGTGTGCTTCACCGTTTTCTTTTCTCATAAATGCTGCTAAGTTACCAAGTCCGTCATCAGACTCAGAAAGCAACTCAGCTTTGGATGTCATTTGCCATGGAGTTACAACTTCTTTTAAAGTTGCGGTAACTTCAGTGATGTCAGGTTTATCGGTTTCTGGGAACTCGCCACCTTCTGCTACTCCTGCAGTTGTGCCGTGCCTTCCAGTCATAACTCTCCATCCAGACTGAGTCCATGGTTCTTTCTTCAAAAGTTTAAAAACTTCTGACTTAGTGTTTAGCTGACTGAATACCTTTGCCCCAAACATTGTGTTGTATCCACCTGCCAATGTTGTGGTTGTGATATTGTCATCAGCTTTACTAATGCCGTATCTCTTGGAGATTCCAAGTGTTCCGCCATAGTATGCGTTTACATATTCTTCAAAGCTTGTTCCTGCTGTCATATTTAGTTTCCTCCTTCAAGTTCAGCCCATGATTTTTCTATATTATTCCAATCAAAGGATTCAGTTTTAGGATTCTCAACTGGAGCTGGTGTTTTCTTAGCTCCTGCATAAACGGATATACCGTATTTTTTAAGTGATTTCATTACAACATCTAAAGAAGGTTCTTCATTGGTTTCAGATTTCTCTGCTACTTCTTCTTCTTTTTCTTCATAATCTTCTTTTGGTGCTGCCATTTCATCTAAGACTTGCTTCATTCTTTTCATTTCAGTGGCGAGGCCTTCAAGAGTTAGCTCTTCTGCTTCTTCTTCTTTGACTTCTTCCTCTTCAACTACATCTGGTAAATCTTCAGGTGCTATGACTTCGACTTCTTCAGTTTCTTCTGCTTTTATTTCTTCAGAAACTTCTTCAGTTTTTTCTGTCTCTTTTTCGGTTCCGCATCCGCAATCTGCGTCTTTTGTGACCTTGCTCATGGGTTCTATGGCGGATTGCTTGTTTATAAAACTGACGGTTGTATCGGCTTCCTTTATATCTAAAAGTGTTTGCAACTCTTTTTTGGAGTCGTTTACCCCCTCATTTTTAGCTAATGCAACATTTGTAACCTTTGCTTCAACATTTGCTGGATTGTCACCAACCCAACTTACTGACCACAAACCCAAATCATTTATTTTATTAAAACAAGTATCGGCATTCTCAGGACATACAATATCTTGTGTAAGTGTTTCACCTCTAATGCTACTGGCGCCCTTAGTTCCGAAATCTTTTATCTCTTCCCAAACATTGTTATGCATTTCTAATTGATTGTGAATCCCATATCTTACTTTTACTTTATTATCCTCAATTCTGTATGCTAAAGGAACGCCAATAGGCAGTTCTTCATGTTGATAGGAATATACCCCGTATTTCATATAGAAGTCCATAGACTCTCTTAGAACCTCTGTTGGGATTAAATCATTCTGCTTATCTATTATCGGAGCATTAATGAATGTCTCCATAATTCTGTCATTATACCATTCGTTCCGATAGACTTGCCAACCAGTATCAGTAGCCATACGCCAATGGTAGGTTGGTAGTATTTACCATTGACGCTTGTATCGGCTTAGCAGTTTAAAGCACTATCAGGTACTGCTAGACCTATTACTATTAGGATTACAATTTTCCTAACAATTGTTTCTCGTAACAATCATTACACACTTGGTCTGTGCAGTGATTAGACATTGTGTCGTACATATCACATTTGACGTAACGACGGTTTCTGCCTAGAGACAGGACTGCGGAGCCAATGTCGAATCTAGTCCAATGCTGTTTGCAAAAGATACACAATTCTAGTGGCACATCCCATTCACTTAGTTCAGCGGTTATTTTCTCACCTCCTTTTTGTTTCTGTCTAGGTATGCTTTCCATGCGATGTGGTCAACTAGTACAGGAAATCTTCGTGACCAATCCATTGGGCCAAAGCGAGTTATCTTGTACACATTAACAACACGAGTTCTTCTGAATCTGTATTTCTTGAGAGTAGTACCATTTGCTGGTGTGTGTTGGTCAAACACTTTGTTACCTTTCATAACACAGAAGTGTCCATTGATGTGAACAAGGTACCAAGCTTTCTTGTCTCTCATGTGATATGTTTCCCTGAGCCATTTAGCAAAAGTTACTTCCCATTCCATTTTGTGTTGGCATTCATCAGGAGTTGAATCTGCATTGTATCCATATACATCTAACATATCAAGCGTTTCACGTAGCCAGACTCCAGAAACTGGTTTAGCATCTCTAAGTGAAAGTTTGCCAACTCTTTTTCTGTTACGAAGTCTTTGCATATCTTGGTATGCATTTTTGTAACATCTGCCTGTCAATACTGCCAAAGCAGTTGGGCCACACCATCGAGTTCTGTGAAAGTCTTGTGGCACTTGACCCTTTTTTCCTCTAGGCATTTTAGAATCTCCTTGAGTAGATGTCTGGACCGTATGTTACGGTGTAACGAAATTGTCTATAGTTTGCTGCAATTGATGATATGATTCTTCTGACCATTTTTTTGTTTTCCTTTTTGTGCCTCTTTTGGGCACTGTTATAGTTATATGCGATAGCATATATAAGCTATTGTGTTGGGCTGCATAGATGGAATTACCATTTCTATCTATTTCTGTGCTACAAAGCAATTCCGAAAGGATTATATAATTATGGTAAGTTATCTATAAAAAATTGTCCAACTTTATTTTTATTATTGTTAAACGCTGGTCTCAGATATGGCTTTGGCCCACCATTCTCGCCTGTGCCAGTAGGAGTCCCATATTCTACGTGTGCAGCGTATTTTACATTCGTGCCAATAGATTTAGAAAGGTATTCTCTCTTAACGTTAATACTGCTCCTTAACCTTCCTGTATCGACAGGAACTTCTTGTTGAGCTTTTAATGCAATCACATCTGCGGTATCTTCTAATGCTATATCTAAAACATCTGGATATTGTCCTAACAATTTCTTTAACATCTTCTTAAATTCTTTGTCACCACGAAGTTCAATTGCCATTGTAACCTAATACTGTTTCTATGTCGTCGTCACCGTATTTTTCTTTCCACTTTTTATCGACATATTTCTCAGCTTTTTTATGAAAGTCAACTCTTGCCTTTACTGCTAATTGTCTGCGGTGTTCTCGTTCACCATTTTTCCATTCTAATTCGGATTGACATTCTTGACAGAATCCACTACTAAGAACATGAACTCGCATTCCACTTGCCAAACATTTCTTACAGTTACTCATCTTTACCATTACCATGATGCCCGTATTTATCGTTACTGATATTAATTATAATACTATCAGGCATTCTCTTTTTCTTTTTTTTTTCTGTTGCTTCTTCAGCAGCTCCTAGCATTGCATCCATAAGGTCATCTAATGTTTCAATTAATCGAAAATCTATTTCTCTCATGCAACTCTCATCAATACTGTACGTTGGTTAGGGTGTAAAAGTGAATTGCCTCGTAAAGTAAAACCATGTCTTGATGCAACTTCTTGTTGAAGAGTTATTAAATCATCCATTGTTAATCCATCTTTTGGGATTAAATTATCTAATTCTTTATGTGCGGCACAAGTCCTTAACCCAGAAGCGACAACTAATGTATATTTGAAGGGCTTTTTACGTAGCCTTTCTATTTTCTTATAGGATGCTAACCTTCCCTCGTTTGTCACGTTAATTATCTCGGTTCTAGCAATGCGAGTAAGTTTGTAAGTTTCTGTATTCAAAACCTTTTGCATTTCTGTTACTGTTGCGGGAATACTATACCCTTCTATTATTGCATTGTTTACTTCTTGATTTAATTTAGTAGAAAGTGAAAGTGTTAATTCACTGTAAATATTTGTCTGAACTTTACCACTGTTTAGCACTCTAATCGCATCCTCATCTGTTTGGTCAAAATCGACTGCTAGTCTATCGCCTTTAAATACTGAATGTGTGTTTAACTTCTTTTTGGAGTCGTTTACCCCCCCATTTTTCATTATTACATTGGTTTTGTTTTCCTCAGCAGCAGATTTGAAGCCATGAATGTATGCGTCTTTCATTTCTTCTCCTACTATTGATTTTAAATCTTTTGTGACATTTATCAATAACATAGGAAGCATTTCTGCAAGTTCACTAAATGAAGTTGCTCTGCGTAAGATATTGATTTCACGTTTTAACGTGACAACTAATTTAGTATCTAAGGCTGAAGTAAATCCGCTTGTTCGCTTGGCTCCACTGGCTCCTGCGACATTAGCGTATTTTCTGTATTGCTTGGAAATAGTAATTCTCCTTCTTCACTCAAGTCTAATGTAATTCCAACTGCTTGGAATGCAGCAATTATGTCAGCTTTGCTTCTCATATTAGCAAGATATTGCTGTTCATTGCGTTCATCAATGTCATTAAAGATTACCTCGTAATCTGTTATTTTTAACAATTTTAATAATGGTTCAAATAAACCTTCTTGAATCATACGTTGAGTTTCATCAATAGTTCTGTCCATCATTGACAACTGTTCTCCTTCTGCGTTAAGTCCGCCAACTCCACTAACATCTCCAACTGCCAAAGGCATAACTCCATAAGCCGAATTAATATCTTGATTTATTTTGTCTAGATAAGGAAGCATACCTGATTCTCCACTGTTAGGCATAACTGGTACAAACCTTGCACTTGAACCACCTTCTCCTGAAGAGATAATAGGAACGAAATTTGGATTCCTTCGGGTTTCCTCCGCAATATATTCTCCTAATCTATTAAGTGCTGTTTCATCTAAATTAGGGATATCTAAGAATCCTTTAGGAGGTCTTTCCAATCTAAACATTTTGTTTTGATACGATTCGATTGCCAAAGCAGTCTCTATTTTTTTCATTAATCCCACAATAGGTGATTGTCCATAGAGCCGAGCTGTTGATGAATATTTGTTAAAGTGTATAATCTCATCTCTTGCAAATGGGATATCTCCTTCTGGGTCTTCATAAGTATAAGCAACTAATTCTAGTTGAGTTCCGCATTCTGAACAAACCGTTCCATTTCTAGCACATCGGCATACTGGGCAAAAGTAATCTTCAGTTTGAAATTTACCAAATCTATCTGTGTTAAATCTCATGTGTTTAGAATCTTCAACCCAAAGTTGAGAAACTTGTTTACCTAAAGTATTGCCAGACTCATCTTTTACATAATTATAAACTATTGAAACCCATGCGTCATCAAATACTTCTACCTGTCTAACAATTGCTTTACAAAATTCTTCTCCAGTCATATCGGAATCTCCATTTGTTGGGTCTGATAATATTCTTTCGAGAAGTGCCTTTTGGTCTTCACTTGGACTTTCAGTTGTAGGTTCTAAACGATAACCTTTAGCAACAGTCTGTGAAGCTATCTTTGTAATAACAGATTGAAGATGTGAATATTGTTCAGCCAATTGGTCTAAATAATGTAAATCATAAATTGGTTCTAATCTCATTGGGCCAGTGCTTCCCATTGCTGGAGCCATGTCATAAACTGGAGTCCTAGCTTCTTTTTGTAAATTAGAATCTAAATATGTTTGCAATCCGCTTTTACGTTGCGGTTTCCTTCTTAAAAAATCAAATACGCCCATTACCAATCTGGGTCAGACCTCTTAGCGCTAATAAGCTTTTCTCTGTTATCGGTTTTGTAAATGTGATTAGTGATGGCTGGTTCAAGGAATCTGGCAACGCTAACCCCATGTGTCTTTGCTAGTATTTTAATATCTTCTTTTAGATTTCCTGAGATTCCTTTGAGTTCTAGCCTTGCCATTAGATACTACTTAAAATATGCTACTTAAAAAGATTGTGGGTGTAAAAAAGGGGGGGTAAATCGGTTCAGTGGATGTCAAAGTGGCCTTTTGGAAAAGGGCAAGGCCAAACCCTTCTTGCCATTTGTAACACCTCGCAAGAGAAGGTTTGCACAGGTAACTACTCCTGTGTTACTGTTTTTCAAAAGCCCCCCTTACAGTTTCATTTTTGCTTTCGTTGTTATCAGAGCCAGAGCTTCCACAACATTTGCCTCACTTGGCTACTTGGGGCTACCAAATACTTCAAGTGTGCATACTGGATTGACCTTTGGTTAACGAAAACCATTGCCTCACTGTAAGGGCGTATGCTCAGGAATTTTAACCCTACATCCTGAGTTGCTTTTATGGATGATACAGCAAAAAGACCAAATTCTATTTGCCTTAGTCCCTCACCCATTTGTCATAAATGACTGTAATTCACCGTAGCTTCTTGGGTTGCCAAATATCTAACATTGAAGTGTCCTATTACTAGCCTCCTTACAAAGCCCTTCAAGGCAACAACCTTTCCCAGTGGCTTATGCCCCCTTCAAAGGGCAAACTGAGCTGTTCCAGTTGTGTAAGTTGAGGAGTATTCCGCCCATCCTGCATACTACATGGTGGGATTTGAACCCACGACCTTTTCTATTACCTTACGGTTTTCAGTGACGTTTAATTATTTAACCAAGCACTCGATTCTTTCTTCATGTAAGTTGCCAAACTTATCCTGAGCCGAATCGGTATATGACGATATACGCACCCGTTACGGTGTTTCATTCCCTTCATATATTTTTTCACTTGCCACAACGCCAAACCCATTTCGCAAAAAATGGTTTTGACTTTAGAAATGCTCTTCCTGTTAAGGGTCACCTAACTGAGCTACATTTCAACAGGAACACCAATCCGAAGATTAGTGTTCTCAACGCTACGGTTTTGCGAATGTAATGTTCGGGTAGGGCAAGCGTGGACTTATTGGTCGCCACTACGGAGTGCCTGACATGCAGCATCAAACTATGCCCTATCAATGTCACGAGCCGCTTTACGAAGCCACTGTCTTCTAATCTATGTTGTCTTCAAAAGTTACTAGTTCTTGAAGCTTCCATAGTCCAACAGTAAGTTTGTAGACTTCTGCTACCCCTACCTTCACTATAAGAATCAAAGCCAGCAGTCGTTGGTGTCGCCACCTGTTTGCTGGTTGTTCTGATTCCCCGCTGCCTAAGCAACTATCTATTTATTGTTGGTGGGTTATATAAGCCTTTGTCCATCCCTCCAAAGATAGAATTAAAAAACATAACTTTTTCTGGCTATATTTTACATTCCGAATAGGTTATATAATTAATCAGCAATTCCGTAATCGCTATAATCATCCATTAGCTTTTTTCGTTGTTCCTTAACTGCTTTTTTCGGTTGGTATTGTTTATACTTATTCTGCACTTTTCTTCTGGCTCTCTGAATTGTCTCAGCATTAGGAGCATAATGTAGAAGGTCGTATAGGTCTGACAAAAAGGCTTCGTTATCACATTGCTTACCTTTATCATTTGTGGCCCTGTAATAGTCCTTTAAGATAAGGTAATGCAGATATGTCGTATTATCCCGACAAACTATATTGTCCTTTAATTGCTGTCTTACTACATCTTCTATTTTGTCTAGCTGTTTGAATGCGTTGTATTTCATTTTTTTCTCTCCGTTATGTTTCCTGCCAATTTTTCTTGGCACATTGGGCAATTTATGTAGGGTCGCCCTCTTTTCTGTTTCCCCAAAAATCTTTCTTTTGTTATATGTTTATTTTGTATTGTGAATATATGTCCGCAACTGTGGCAATCGAATTTCCAAATCATGCTTCCATAGATTCTCGTGTTGTTATTATCTCTAGGCATTTCTTGCATGACACGTGTCTCAATCGTCGTTTCTTCATTATATTGTATTCTTGTGGTGTTGCCTCGTATCCACACATGCTCAGAAATGAGACTTGTGATGGTGCGTGTTTCTTTCTCATTCATCTATAGTAATAACTGACCCTTGAAAACAGTTGTTGATGTCAGAAACTCCGTACTTTAGTTTGTTATAACAATGCCTACAGCGAAGGTTGTCGTCTCCTGTATTGCTATGTTTTCCTATTATATCTTCACATTCAATACAAGTCTTCCATTCTTCCTTGGTTAAAGGATTGCCTTTATTCATTTCTTTTTTCCTCCAATTTATCTAACCAAGCATCTATTACTTGAGCAACATAATCTGGACAATCCGATGCATTAGATTCCATGCCATCATCCCATGTTGCAATTAATTTCCATGAATTAATGTATCTCATAATTGTTCCTCTATTTCTAATAGTTCTTCCATTTCTTTTCTAATCCTACGAATAGCGATTGTATCTAATTGTATTTGGCGTATTTCTTGCTTTAACGATTTGTGGTATTTACTCATTTAGTTCCTCCATTTAGGTAAGTATATTCCTAGCTTGTCAGTTTTTTCCCAATTAACTTTTCGTGTGCCTTCTTTAGCTGTAAAGTTATTACCTCTACCTGCATACAGTGTAATGTTATCATAGCAAACTCCTCTGTTATTTACTTCATTAGAAGTTTTAGTTAAATATATTTTAACACCTTTGCTAAGCTCAATAGCACTATTGTAAATGTCATTTTCTATCATGACATTCATGTATTCCCGTAAGTAGTGACCGAAGTAATATTCTCTGCTACTAATTATTGAAGTGTCTATAACTGCCATTTATTTTCCTCCGCAGTTGCAGCATGGGTAAAGGTCTAACATTCCTTCTGGCTTCCATCCTTTTTCTTTAAAGTCTTCAATGTATTCTGGGAAGTCAACACAAACAGTTTCTACAGCTTCTTCTACTGTATTGAAGAAATTTATAGAGTGTTTCTGAGGCCATTGTCTCATTGCTCTTTTTATATCTCTACATCCATATTTGTGAAGAACTTGACTTTCTCCATTTCTACCAAAGCTAACACTTGAACCAAGAAGAGTAAATCCTTTCTTCTGTTTGATGGTTTCGTCATTTCGGTAGTCAAACATATCGACATTGTCTCCATGATTGAAGCTTTTTCTTACGATAAATCCGTATTCATTCCTTTCGTTTTTTTGTAACATTTTTTTGTTTCCTGTTGTCTGCCTCTCTTGGGCAGCATAGGATTATTCCACTAGGCATATATAAGCTTTA
>TARA_R100001463_G_scaffold13427_5_pt1 | contig 10280 bp, 9 predicted proteins | sample TARA_R100001463 | Tara Oceans TARA_R100001463 (sample SAMEA2622242) | marine metagenome | biome: marine biome (ENVO:00000447); feature: deep chlorophyll maximum layer (ENVO:xxxxxxxx); material: "saline water (ENVO:00002010), including plankton (ENVO:xxxxxxxx)" | depth 40 m
TTCTTCACCGGAAAGGATTATTCCTGCTTCGCAGACGCATACGGATCATGTTCTTTGTTCCGTCTTAAATTCTAAGGGCGAATTTTTCCAAAACTATCACTATTTAAATGTCAACGAATTGCATGACATCTATGGATGACTATCATATATAAAATAGAAGGGATTTATTGAAATCCATTACTGATTCTCGATATCAATAATAGTATCTTTGAACACATCAAAAAATAATAGAAGCACTCGTTTAATTCCTTATGGAAAACCTTAAAGAAATCGATTCTGTAACTAAGACCACGCTACCAAATGGACTTAAAATTGTAACAGAAAAAATAGAAAGCGTTAAAAGTATTTCTGTTGGAATCTGGGTTAAAACCGGATCCAGAAATGAAACTCCTAAACAAGCGGGAATCACACATTTTCTGGAGCACATGTTGTTCAAAGGAACTGATAAACGTTCCGCCTACGACATAGCTCTGAGTATGGAATCAGTTGGTGGATACCTGAACGCTTTCACATCTTCTGAATACACCTGCTACTTTGCACGTTGTGTAAATACACAGATCGAAAGAGCTTTGGATGTACTTTCAGATATGGTTCTGAATCCTAGCTTTCCAGAAGAGGAAGTCGAGAAAGAGAAGAAAGTCGTTATCGAAGAGATGAAAATGTACAGAGATTCTCCGGATGATTATCTTTTTGAGGAATATAATACCAGAATGTTCCAGGGACATGAACTAGGTCGTCCGGTACTTGGACTTGAAGAAACAGTTTCATCGTTTACCCGAGAAGATCTGTATGAGTACATGGAAGAAAGATATCGAGCCGGAAATTTACTGATTTCTGTTGCCGGAAATGTTGAACATGAGGAAGTTGTAAAATTAGTTTCAGAATATTTGGGAGATCTTCCGGCTCTTGATGTTGATTACGAAGACCAACCACTGAATGAGTTTGATACAAGTAAACTTGAGCTCACCAAGCCGATCGAACAAACTCATTATATTTTAGGAAGGAGAGGATTGAATTTTGATCACGATGATAAGTATCTGCTTTTGCTGGCTAATACTATTCTTGGTGGTGGAATGAGTTCAAGGCTCCATCAGAATGTGCGTGAAAAGTATGGTTATTGCTATTCTATTCAGACCTTTAACCAATCCTACACTGATTCAGGAATGTGGGGTGTGTACGTAGGAACAGATAAAGATTATGTTGAGCATGTTCACGAATTGGTCGTTGCAGAATTGAAATCTATCAGCGAAGAATTAGTACCTGAAAAAGAACTGGAAGAAGCTAAATCTCAATTAAAAGGAAAACTGTTACTTTCTCAGGAAAATACCAGCAACCGAATGATGAGATTAGCAAAAAGTGAACTATATTTTGACCGTTTTGTAACTTTGGATGAGCTGGTCGAAAACATTGATACAGTTACTTCAGAACAGATCTTAGAATTTTCAAAAGACTTCTTTGATCAGAAATACTTTATGGAAGCAGTTTTAACCCCGGAAACGGAATTATAAATTATGAAAGATGAATTTTGTATTTCTTACTTCAAGTAGATACGGGCATTCCAAGGATGTAAGCGTTTTAAGCTATTCTTTAGATGTCTCACATTTGTTCGACATGACAAACAATTCAAAATTTATCATCTAAAATTCAAAATTCTTTAGAAAAAATGATCTACATCAACAAATTAAGCGAACACGTTGATAAGCAAGTAACATTAAAAGGCTGGGTATACAATTACCGAAGCAGCGGAAGTCTTGTATTTATAGAAATGAGAGACGGAACCGGAATCACTCAATGTGTGGTTGCTAAAGATGATGTTTCAGAATCAGATTGGGAAGCTGCAACTTCGCTTCGCCAGGAAAGTTCACTTGAAATTACCGGTACAGTTAAAGCTGATGAAAGAAGTATCGGCGGACATGAAATTCATGTTTCTGAAGTAAAAGTGGTACAAATCGCTGAAGATTATCCGATCACTCCAAAAGAACACGGCGTTGAGTTTTTGATGAATAATCGTCATTTGTGGTTACGTAGCCAACGTCAGTGGGCAGCTATGAGAGTTCGGAACGAGATCATTTTCGCGATTCATACATTCTTCCAGGAGCGCAATTTCGTGCAAATGGATTCTCCAATCTTTACCAGTAATGCGGCTGAAGGGAGTACTACGTTATTCGAAACAGACTATTTTGATGAGAAAGCATATCTAGCGCAAACCGGTCAGCTTTACGGAGAAGCGATGGCAATGGCACATGGATTGATCTATACATTTGGACCAACTTTCCGCGCTGAGAAATCCAAAACTCGTCGCCACCTGACTGAATTCTGGATGATAGAACCCGAAATGGCGTACTATGATTTGGATATGAATATGGATCTTGCTGAAGATATGATCCGGTTCATTACCGCTAAAGTGGTTGAAAAGAGAAAGAATGAATTAGAAATACTTGAAAGAGACATTTCAAAACTCGAGAAAGTAGCTGAAAATCCGTTCCAAAGAATTACCTATTCAGAAGCTGTTGAACAATTGAAGAGCAAAGAAACTGCTGATATGCTTGATCAAATGATCGAAGATCGTAAGCAGGAAGAAAAGGATATCAAGCAGGAGAGAGAAGAGATCAAAAAAGAACACGGCTCTGCAAAGAAATGGAGAAAGAAGCAGATCGATCAACGTGTAATAGAAATTGGACAGCGTTTAGATCAGATTGAAGAAGATTACAGAAACATTCCGCAATGGAAAGAATCAGCTCAGAATTTTGAGTGGGGAAATGATTTCGGTGGTAGTGATGAGACTGTTCTGATGCTTCAGCAGGAAGTTCCGTTGATGGTTCACAGATGGCCTGCTGAGATCAAAGCTTTTTATATGAAGCGAGATCCTGAAGATGAGCGTTTAGTACTTGGTGTAGATGTACTTGCTCCGGAAGGATACGGCGAGATCATAGGAGGGAGTCAGCGTGAAGACGATCTGGAATTCCTTGAAAATCATATTGAAAAGCATGACTTACCGATGGATGTATTCGGTTGGTACTTAGATCTGCGTAGATTCGGCTCTGTACCTCATTCAGGCTTTGGTTTAGGACTGGAACGAACTGTTGCATGGTTGTGTGGGTTATCTCACGTTAGAGAGACAATTCCATTTCCAAGAATGATGGGACGCTTAAAACCGTAGGTTTTAAGAAATCTCAAATAACAAACTACAAATTTCAAATTTGGTCATCCCGAACTTGTTTCGGGATCTTTGTGGAGTACAGTTATTAAATGCTAGATCAGTAAAATAACAAAGCCTGTTATTTCTTTCATGCGTGTTCCATATTTCTGGTAAATAGTTCATAATAAAATTTATTCTAGAACATCCTTAATCTTAGTAATCTTAACATTTCGATCAATAGAATAGATTTTTTCATCGGCTTCGATGAATTCATAGATTTGTAAACTCTGAGAATATAATTTCAAGCTTTGTTGATGAGTAGTCGATTGTTCAAAACAACTTTCAGCTAACTCGTAGAAAATATCAGCAAGAATATTCAAGTTTTCATTATTGAAGTTTTTCTCCTTTTTAAGATAAGCTGGTCCTTTGGAATCTATGATCGAAGATAGTTCATCAATATCGGTATCAAGAGTTTCCTTCAATTTCTCATTTGTGAAATTTACTATTTCAGTTGGTGAACCTGATTTTTTCAATTTCATTACTTGAACTAAAATTCTATTCAACACTTGGGTAAGCTGCCGAATTTGCTTCATTATGTAATCTTGATTGAACATGGTCTAGAATAAGGATTAACTTTCTTAATTGTACTTTAGATAAAAAAAGCCCCACTGTTTCCAATGGGGCTTTGACAACAATAATAATTAAGATTCCAAAACAGGAACTAACTATTTAGTTTTCAACAAAAGTTACTTTTCCGGTATCAAGATCATAGTAAGCACCTACGATCATAATTTCGCCTTTGTCTAAAAGACCTTTCAATACCGGGCTTTCTACTAACATTTCATCGATAGTCATATCAACATTTGTTTTAACAACATCGTCAACGAAAGCACCGTTAGCTGAAGTTCTGTCATCATAGCCTTGAACCGCCTCAATTGCAGGATTCACTCTATCTAGTAGAACATCCGCATTGTCACTTAAGTCTGCTTCGTCGATAGAAGCTTTTACAGCTCCACAAGCTTCGTGGCCCATTACTACTATTACCTTAGAGCCTGCAACAGCAGCTCCGTATTCAATACTTCCTAAAATATCTGGGTTTACAGTATTTCCGGCTACACGAGCAACAAATACATCGCCAACACCTTTGTCGAATACGTGTTCAACTGGAACTCTACTATCAATACAAGAAAGAATTACAGCTTCTGGATATTGACCAGTTGCAGTAGCTTTAACTTGAGCTTGTAGGTCTCTAGCAGTAAGATCATTGTTAACGTAGCGCTCATTTCCTTCTTTGAGGGAGGCTAAAATTGTTTGAGGTGTAAGAGCTGCTTGTTTCTCAGCTGTTATTGTTTCACCCATCAATGCTTTGGTAGATTGAGTGTCCGTATTTTTTTGTGTACAGCTAATAAATAAAGCCAGAAACGGAACAACTAATAATTTAGATATATGATTTTTAAACATGATTTTAATGTTAATTTTTATGGTTCCGAGAATTGTTAGCTCTCAATGTTGAGCAAATAACCAAAAAAGTAGTTTCTCTAGTTCCCGAAATTGTTCATAAAAACAGGGATTCACGGAGAAATTGTAATTTTTATAGAACTTGAGGGGAGTTAAGTTCCTAATCGTAGGGACTTACAATTGGCGTAAATTCAGTGTTAAGAAATTGTTAACAACCAATTTTAGTACTTCTTTTTTGCAATTCTGTTTCCGGTTATTGGATTTTGGGCAGGGGAAACAAATCGTTTTACCTTATCACTTCGAAGTTTTCTGTGTTTGGTATCTCTTCCTGAAACTCTTTTTCTCCAACGTTCCCAGCTTTTTCTTTTAAGCTGATTCCGCATCAGTTTAATTACTTCATCTTCAGAAAGACCAAACTGAAATTCTATGGCATCAAAAGGGGTTCGATCTTCCCAGGCCATTCCAATGATTCGGTCTATTTCGTGTTGCTCTAGCTTTTCTATTTTGTCCATGTTTTAGGAACAGCAAAATAGTGCTAAATCATTCATTTTTGATTGATTTGAGAAGATCGTCCAGGTCGGTTTTTGAATACCATGATCCTTTTGATATAAGAGAATTTATTTTTTGAGTATTAGAAATGTTTTCCAGTGGATTATCATCCAGGATAAGTAAGTCAGCTATTTTACCGGATTGAATACTTCCATAATCATCTTCTAAATCAAAAAACTCAGGACCATAAACTACCGAAGTCATTAAAGCTTCTTGTGGAGTTAATCCTGCATTCACTAAAAGTTCTAATTCTTTATGAATTGAAATCCCTGGATAAGTAAACGAATTGAAAGGACCTGAATCTGAACCAGCCAGAATCTTTATTCCGGAATCGTACATCGGTTTAACCATATTACTGAAACTAGTAACCCATTGAGCTCTGGTATTGGTGTAATTTTCTCCTCCTCGTTTTGCTGAATTTAATCTACGCTGATAAGTGTCTGTTATTTTCGGAGAAATATAATTGAGCAAAGTATCATTAGAATGATCTACGACCAAAAGCTCAGCCAAAGTTTTACCGACGTGTAGAGTAGGAGTGACGTAAAATTCATTTTTTGCTAGCTCTCTATACGCTTTATTGGCTAGCTCTTCATTGTAACTATTCATTAAAGGGGTAATCATTCCATATCCCATTCCGGTTTCAGTGAGGCTGTCAGCTAGGGGAGAAGTTTCCTTAAGCGGATAATACAAGTGTTCCGTTCCGTCTAAACCCAACTCTACTGCTTTCATCAAGTCGGCAGAAAGCGGCATATGTCCTGTGGTTTTCAAACCTCTTGATTCAGCCTTTTCTATAATTTGATAAAAAGCTTCTTTAGTAAGATTTCCATCGTAGATCTTTACAAAATCTGCATTGATAGATTCTAATGAGTCCAGTGCAGATATAGCTTCACTATTATTTGTGACTTCAATCGATCCTTCCCAAGCCGGACGAGAACCATCAAGTTTTGGTCCCGGAGTGAAAATAGAAGGGCCTGAAAGCTCTTTGTCATGTATCAATTCATTCCAAAGTTGAACATAAGGCGTAATATCTCCGCCTCCATCTCTAACAGTGGTTACTCCGAAAGCTAAAAGTAAAGGCAATAGATTTTTGTTAGCCTCAACCAATTCAGCTCCACCACGAAAGTGAATATGATTATCCCAAAGTCCAGGCATTACGAATTTCCCATCCAAACTGATAATCTGATCTGAAGAATAATTTCCCAATTTAGAAGCATCATCGGTTTCCAAAATTTTATCTCCGGAAATGGCAATTAATTGATCCGGAATAACTTTTCCGTTCTCTACATCTACAATGGAAATATTTGTAAGTATTAAATCTGCTTCTTTTTGTGTTGCGCAGCTTGTAATGAATATTAAAATAAGTGCTGAATAAAGATATCTATACACAGTTGAAGTATTTATTGAATTGAACTCAACAAGAATGTACAATAAATTTTGTGCTTTAGTGAATTAGTGGCAAATCACTATTTCATTAGAACTCACATTCCTTATCTTCATCAGCTGATGGCAGCAAAGAAAAAAAATAGCAACGATATTTATCAGAATCTGATCAAAGAGATCGGCACTTCTGATATGAAACCAATCTACTATCTTTTTGGTGAAGAAGAGTTTTATCTGGATCAGTTATTGGATAAGTTTTCCAATGTTATTCAGCCTCATGAAAAGGATTTTAACTTTGATCTGCTGTATGGACAAGACGTAAGTCCGGCTAAAGCTTTGGGAGCTGCTCGTAGCTTTCCTATGATGGCTGAGAAAAGAGTACTTATCATAAAGAACTTTCTGCAGATAGGGAAGGGTGCCGGGAGTGAGGGTTCTATTCAGGATTTTATCCCTTATATAGAAAACCCAAATCCAACCTGTTTACTCGTTCTTTTTGATACCGGAAAACCGGCCGGGAACACAAACCTGGGTAAAGCTCTATCAAAGAATAAGAATGTAGGCTACCATCAATTCGAAGCTCTGCCAGATTACTTGATCCCGGATTGGGTGATCAGCTGGACAAAATCTCATCATAAAAAAACAATTGAGCCTGCAGCCGCACAATTATTGGCTCAATTTGTTGGAAATAATTTACAGCTGTTGTCCACTGAAATAGACAAAGTGTGCACTTTTCTGGACACTTCTGAAAACGTCTCAGAAGCCGCTGTAAAAAAAATAATAGGCTCATATCGCGAGTATACAGCGATTGAGCTTAAAGAAGCGCTCATGAAGCGTAATTTGGAACAGGCGTTATACATATCGGAACAGATGTTGCAACACACTAAAACAGACACGGGAGAAATAATTCGTCTCGTGGGGTTCTTTAACAGTGTGTTTACAAACATCTGGCAAATTCTAAGGCTTGCCGAAAAAGGTCAGGCCAAGAATCAGATCCAAAGCGAACTCGGTATTGCTAGTGCCTGGTACTTCAATAAGCTTTGGGATGATGCTTCGAATTTTCGCTACAGCGATATGCCTCGTGTTTTTGAAGCTCTTTTGGATGCAGATCGCTCCATAAAAGGGTTTACAACTTTAGACTCCACTTCGATTTTATTTCTTCTTGTTAAGCGAATCATCGGTTAATCCGACTTCGCGTTTCATAACAATTTGAACTAAAACTTAGTGGATTAGACATGGACGCATTTAAAGCAGTATCAGTAAAAGAGTATAGTGATGAAGATTTGATGGAATATTTCCAGAACGATCATGAACCTGCATTTACAGAACTGGTTAGACGCTACCAAGACCGACTTCACAATTTTCTATACAGATATACTCACGATCATCAAGATTGCGAAGATTTAGTTCAGGAAACTTTTCTAAGAGTACACAAGAGTAAGGCTTCTTACGAAAGAATTGCGAAGTTTTCTACCTGGATGTATACCATTGCTTTAAATCTTGCTAAAAGTTTATACAAGAAGAAGCAGAGAATGTACAAGGTTTCTATTCATAAAGATCCGAATGATTCTGAAGATTTTGAGATGCTTATTGAAGATCCAAACATCCTTCCGGATCAGGAGTTACATGAAAAATTAAGCCTTGAGCAACTTGAAAAGGCATTAATGTCGTTACCGGAAGATTTCAGAGAGGTAGTTATGTTGAGAGATCTTCAGGATATGACGTACGAAGAAATTTCAGATGCAACAGGTATTCCAATGGGAACCGTGAAGTCCAGAATTAACCGTGGTAGAGCTCAGGTTCAGCATATGATAGAAAGTTATGTTGATTTGGGAACTTCTTTCTAAGAACTGACTACAAGGTAATGAAACAAGACACTAGCATTACCTTTTATGAAATTTTTAGACAAAGAATACCATCCGGTCATAGAAAACTATATAGCTGATTACGCTGAAGATAATTTAGAGCTGGTCGAGAGAGACACTTTCGAAGAGGTGCTTGTTCACGATGATGATCTTCGTGAGCTTGCATTCTCGGCGAAAGAAGGAAAAAGACTTTTGGGCATGCTTCAGGAAGTAAAAGCTAAGGAAGGATTTCTGGAGCGATTGAATGAACGGATTGCTCAATCAGAAAACTGATTATATAAAGACGAAGTAATATACCTTCGTCTTTTTTATTGCTTAAATTTACAGTCCTTTATTTTGAATAGACACAAAGAATCAATTTCTTTCAGGCTTAGATCTATTAACTAACTAAGCACTGATGAAATTTCGCATTTCTGCCTCACTCTGTATTATATGTACCCTTTTTTTTACTAACATAATTTCCGCTCAGGGAAAACTGACCTTCGAAGATGTTATGAAATTCGAAGACATCAATTCGCCTGTTATTTCAAGTCAGGGAAATTGGATCGCTTATGGTGTTTGGCCTGACAGGGGCGATGGAAAAGTTGTAGTTCAGCATACCTCAAAAAAAGACATATTTGAAATTACTCTGGGGTCTAATCCTCAAATTACTCATAACGAAAATTGGGTAATTGCTTATCGAAATGTTCCATTAGTCGAAGAATTGAAAGCGAAAAAAGATAAACCTAAACGCGGACTTTCAATCCTTAATGTTGATACCGGTGAAATAATGCAGGTAGATAGCATATCATATTATTTAGTATCTAATGGCGGTAACTGGTTGGCGCTCAGTAGATATCAATCTAAGGAAATAGCAGACCTGAAGCACAATAACAAGAAGCTTGGGACATCTGTAATTTTATGGGATCTGGAGAATAATGAAAAAGCCGAGCTGGATTTCGTATCAGAAATGAGCTTCGATAGCTTATCAAATTACTTTGCTTATTCGGTAATCGATACATCTGGAGAAATGAACGGACTTTTCATACAGGATCTTAAAACTGATAATAAAGCTACAGTTCATTCATCAAAAGATGGATACTATTCGAACTTGACTTGGGATAATAAAAACCCTCAGATTGCTTTTACTAAAGCGAGTTTTGATTCCAGTTATACAGATAGCGATGCAAGCTTACATATTTGGAATGCTTCTGATAAAGAACTTAAAACATTGATCACACCCGAAGATGTTAAAGATGGATGGGCTCTAAGAAGTAATAACGATCTTCAATTTGAACAAAGCTATGAGTTCGGTCGCCCAAGATTATTTTTTGGATTGATGCCTAGAGATATGGTAGATCTCATCACCAAAAAAGAAGACAAAGAAGATGAAGAAATTGATATTTATGCGGTGGATGAGATCATTGAAGACAGAGGAATGGATCTGTGGCACGGAAATGATCCAAGGATCAAAACACATGAAATTGCAACATTTAACGGCCGAAAGAACAGAACGTATGCTGCAGTTTATCATTTAAATGATGATAAATGGATCCAATTAGCAGATCAAGACATGCCATTCATTCAGGTTTCTGATGGCGACAATTATGTAATGGGGAGTTCTGACGAACCATATCTCCGGGATATCACGCACGAAGGATTTTTTCAGGATTGGTACTTGGTAGATCTGGAAACCGGAGAAAGAACAAAGGTTGCAGAAAGGATCTCAAACAGTAGCGCAATGCTTACTCCTAAAGGTCACAGAGTGCTCTATTACAATGACAAGAACTGGCATGTTTATAATATAGATACCAAACAAACTCGAAATATCACGGAAAATCTGAATGTTCCTTTTTACAATGAAGATCATGACTATCCTTCGCAAGTTCCCGGTTATGGAATTGGAGGCTGGG
>TARA_R100001463_G_scaffold42621_4_pt1 | contig 10260 bp, 10 predicted proteins | sample TARA_R100001463 | Tara Oceans TARA_R100001463 (sample SAMEA2622242) | marine metagenome | biome: marine biome (ENVO:00000447); feature: deep chlorophyll maximum layer (ENVO:xxxxxxxx); material: "saline water (ENVO:00002010), including plankton (ENVO:xxxxxxxx)" | depth 40 m
TGAACGTGGTATATTCAATCGTGAGGCAAGTAAGAAACAAGCTGCAAAGTATGGTAGACGTGACCCTGATTGGGAGTTTGGAACTAACCCATGCAGTGAAATTATTCTGCGTCCATATCAGTTCTGTAACCTTACGGAAGTTGTGGTACGTGCCACGGATTCGTTGGAAGACTTGGCTAGAAAAGTCAGACTCGCCACAATACTTGGGACGATCCAAAGCACGTACACAAAGTTCCCATATCTGCGAAAGGTGTGGCAACGAAATACAGAAGAGGAACGATTGCTCGGTGTGTCTCTCACAGGGATAATGGACAACCCCTTGATGACTACCGCAAACAAAGGATTGGATAAGACCCTTGAACATCTACGTGGGATTGCTGTATCTACTAATGCTGAATGGGCTGACCGTCTTGGTATACCTGTTGCTACTGCTATTAGCTGCGTCAAGCCGTCAGGAACAGTCTCGCAACTGGTGGATAGTGCCTCTGGCATACACCCTCGCCATAGTCCCTATTATATCCGTACTGTGCGTGGTGATGATAAAGACCCCTTGACACAGTTTATGAAGGATCAAGGTATACCTAATGAGCCAGACGTTATGAAGCCTGATGCCACTACAGTGTTCAGCTTCCCCGTCAAGTCACCTCGTAAGGCTATTGTAACGTCTGATCTGTCAGCCATCCAACAGCTAGAGACATGGCTCATGTATCAACGCCATTGGTGTGAGCACAAGCCAAGCATTACTTGTAATGTACGTAAGGATGAATGGTTTGAGGTGGGTGCATTCGTGTACAAACATTTTGATGAGATGTCAGGTGTGTCATTTTTACCATACAATGAACATACATATCAGCAAGCACCGTATCAAGAGGTTGGCAAGAGTGACTACGATATGTTACTATCTGTTATGCCCAAGAAGATTAATTGGGCTGGGCTGTCTGAGTACGAGAAAGACGATAACACTGTAGCAATGCAAACTATGGCTTGCTCTGGAGATGTGTGTGAAATAGTAGACTTGACATGAGAAGGCAATACATACTGGTTGGACGGGCAGATTGCACACACTGCTCTAAGGCTATGGGGTTAATACGAGAGGGTAATGGGTCAGCTACTTATTACTCTCTCAACGACTCCAAATGGCTACTTGATTTATTTAAAAGGGCAAACATAAATACAGTCCCACAGATATGGGATACAGAGGGTAACTACATAGGTGGTTATACAGAACTAAAAAAACTAATAACAAAGGAGAAAGATAATGGGAACACGTAAACAGTTTAGTAGAGCATTGTATGATGCCTATGATGCACCAGCAAAAACAACCCTCGTACAATATCTGCAAAGTGTAGGTCACGAGATTACAAACGCAGAAGAAAATTACAATGTAGATGTAGTATCAACTAAGAAAGACTATACATATTTTAATGAAGCAGAAGTAAAGGTTGCATGGTCAGGTGATTGGCCTACTCATTGGGCAGAGATACGTATACCAGAACGTAAGGGGCGTTTGATTGAGAAGTATGAGGGAGAGAATGGGGTGCTTAACTTCTACGTGTTTCGTAAAGACCTAAAGCAAGTGTGGCGTATCAAAGATACTAGCTTGACTAAGGAAAGATTACGTGAAGCATACGGACGTAACATTGTGAAGGGTGAGAAGTTCTATCACATCCCATACACAGAGGCTGAATTAATTAACGTAGCATAAGGAGATTTACTATGCCAAAGAAACTTAACAGAAAAGAACGTGGCTTGGGTAAGTACGATGCACCATTACGTGTGCAGTTTCAGATGGGCTATAGTGCCTTTAAGAGTGGACACAAGTTGTCTAGCCCATTCAGCATCCATACGATGCAACATCGTGAGTGGGAACGTGGGTTTAATAAAGCCTACTACGATCAACTAAAAAGGATTAAGGAGTATGAACGAACTACGGGCAGAGGCAGAACAGTTTCTAAAGGAGAAGTACAGCATGTCTGACTTTAATTCGTATCAAAGGAATGCATCAAGTACAGCTATCTATCCTGATCAGCACAAAATAATATACCCTGCACTTGGTTTGGCAGGGGAAGCAGGTGAGGTAGCTAACAAAGTTAAGAAGCTCATACGTGATGGCCCAGATAAACGTCCCGATGATTGGCGAGAACAGATTGCCAGTGAGATAGGGGATGTACTATGGTACTGTGCGGCACTAGCCACTGACCTCAACCTCACACTAGGTATGATAGCAGGTCAGAACCAAGCCAAGTTAAATGCCAGAAAGAATGCAGGTACTATTGGTGGAAGTGGAGACAAACGATAGACAAAAAAAATGGGGGCTTAATTGCCCCCTTATTTATTTAGTATATATCTGCAAACTCTATTAACTGTAGTATATCAGTTAATTCTGTAGGATCAGGACTTCTACCGTTATTAAACTTTTTGAATTGGACAATAGCAAACTTTCTATCATCTCTTGGTATTCTAGAAAGATCATCTACAGCCGTAGCATATGGAGATGCGTACCCATCTTCAAGAAACTCATTCTTAGCTGTAGCTAAAATGTTCTTTACTATAGAACGAGCAACCTGATTTATTTCTTTTTTAGTTTCACCTCTAAGTGGCCCTGATGTTGATTGTTCTTTTGCTATCTCCACCACTAAAGGCAGAACAGTTGATAAGTACTGATTCTCTGCACGTTTTTCTTCTGGTAGTTTTGACCTACTTCCAAGTTCATACGTAGGGTCTTCATACCCAATACTTAATAGATACTCTGTTATATCATTATCTGCTTCTTTTATATTTAAACCAAAGAAAAGTTTTTTAAGTGGGTCGTATCTTTTAATATCCCCTGTATCAATAGCAACTCTGTTTGGCATTTCTTCTTCATATGAGGGGGCAGCAAGACCACGTTGTATTAAAGACCTACTAAAGCCAGAACCAAAAGAAGTAAACCAATCATCGTTTAAAGTAGGGGAAGTTGCAGCATCTACGTATACATCAGACTTAATACCTGCGGCACGTTGACCTTCTACAATCTGAAACATTGGCGTTAAGAAAGTATTTATATATTGACCTACAGCACTACCAATAGCTTTAGCACGTTTGTTCTTGTCAACAATATCTTCTGTACCAACTATTATGTCACGTATTTCCTCTATCATAACGTTGCCCACACCAGTACGTGCAGATGTTCCTAGCCATGTTTCAGCAATGTGATCTATGTCAGACCCATACCAAGTGTCTAGTGTGTCTTCCTTTAAACGTTTACCAGCCTCTGCTATCCAACCTATTTGCCGCATAGGGTACGTCCCTGTAAGGTCTACCTGCTGGTCTTCATATTCCATAGACTCATATCTTTCACCAGCAAATTCTGATGTACGATACTGATACATACCGTATATAGAAGCAAGACCCACAAGGTTACGACTTATATCTTGTCTGTCTCTTGCGGTCATAACACCACGAGTGTCTTTGAACACAGCTTTACGGATCGCCAAAATCCCAATACCACCTACATTTTGAGCCATGTACTCCATAGAGTTAAACATAAATCTTGGAAAAGGAATAATGACGGTGAGGCCAGATTTAGTAATAATGTCAGATGCCATTTTAAACGGGGCAAAATCGGGTTGCTTTGCATACGTAACATCAAGTGCTTTGGTGGTAGCTTCATCCAACATAGCAATAAAGGATCGCCCATTAGCACCACGTAAATCTTCAGCATCGTTTATTACATCTTTTATTCTACCTTCATCTAAAGTTTTACGTAGGTCTACACCCCATTCTGCTTTAGTTAAACGTTCAATCTCACTAAAGAATGTTGTGTGCCGTAGCATCATTTCTTGCCAACGGTTAGGTGTATTTAAAAATGCAGTTCCATCTTCAAGTACAGAGGCCATTTTATCTAAGCCCTGACCAACACGTGTTGTAGCTTGACCTCTACCTGTCAACTCTTGAAGTTCATGTATACTACTTCCTAGTCTTTCAAAGTGTTGAGATAACTCAGGTCTGTCTAAGATGTACTTTGTGTACTGCTCTGCTGTACCTTGATCAGCAAACATATATTTCATATTACGAAATGCACCAGAGTATGTACCGTCACGGACAAAAGGCATAACGTTCTTTGTTGCTTCAACTACACCACGAAATCTATCACCCTCTGTTGCAGCTTTAGAGTACGTAATCAGTGCAGTATCCATAACATTAGCAAGACCTTCCATTGGTGCTCTGATAATACCAGACTGTAAGTTACGTGCAGCAGTAGCAAGAGAAGATACCATTATTCCTCTACGAATATTTTCTCCACGTAGTACTGTGTTAGACCAGAATTTAGCAAGACCCTTTTGTGCTGCACTGTTAGCTAACTCTGCTTGTCTTTCTTTAATGCCTTTTGGTTTAAACCTAGACATTTGACTTACCCTGTTCAGCAATCTACCTGCTTCAGAGGCCGACCCTACCACACCCAACATGTATTCTTCGTATGACATACCATGTTTATTTAATATGTTATACAAAGTTTCATTTGCTATTAAATCTTCATTTACTGTAAGTTCAAATAATTGGTCTACTAAAGGTCTTGCACGTTTTAATTCACCTTTACGTTTACCTTTAGTAACTTTTACTGTTGGTGTTTTAAGAAGATCAGGAAATGCGTCTTGTAAATCTGCAACAACGCCAACCAAAGCATCCAGCTTTTCTGGATTTAACATTGGTATAGCCAGTACGTCTTCATCGTTTATGGCTAGTTCATCTAACGGGTTTACAGAGGCATTGCTATTGTTGCCTTGATACACATCATCAATATAGTATTCTTTTAATTTTGTCTTACCACTAGCACGTACTGCAACAGGGTCAATAGCTAAACTACCATCTTTAGTTTCTTTAGATATTCTTACTTCATTTCTTTCTTCAAATGCAATGATTAAATCGTCTTTAATTTCTTTGTGTTCTGCAGCTTTTGCTTTATTTTGTTTCTTTATTTCTTCAGCTAAATTGCTTTCGTTTAACATGGCATTTTGCACACGGTTATACTCACCGCCATTGCCAACAGCCTTCCATGTTTTTGTTACACCCCTAGCCAATACACCTGCTACTGGAATTGCAGCCGCCGCATCTAGTGTAGCCCACCCAACATCTGCTGCTGCAGCACCCAACCTGCCCTCACGTACATGTTCCTGTATGTTTGTCCAATGTATAGGAAGTTCAGCCAAAGCAGTAGCAGGGTTTAACATTTCATCAGCAAATACAATAGCATTAATTTCCCCTGCAGTAATGTTACCCTCTTCAGCAGCAGATAACAACTTAGAGGTAAGCCCACTTGTTACCATATTTTTATTGTTCAATCGTTCTATTAAAGCATTTCTACGACTTAATACTTTATCTAAATGGAACTTAGATACTTCTGCAACTCTTTCATCTACAGTCATACCTATAGAAGAGTTAGGGTTCTTTTCTTTTTTTCTTTGGACCACCTCTTCAACAGAAATACCATAGGCTTTAGCAATACCTTGAAGAATCTTTTGTTCTTTTCTTATGTCTTCTTCAGCTATACGTCTTTGGGCTTCAATAAACTCAAGGTCTAAACCTGCATCAACTCGATTTAAGTCTTCTTCAAAAAGTTTATCTACAATACTTTCTAAATTATTTATAGGTGTTGGGTCTTGCTCTTGTTCTTCTGTGTCTATAATAACTTCTTCTGTAGATGTATCTACGCTTAAATCAAACTCTTCTTCATCGTCATCAATATCAGGGAATAAAAAACCACCTCCCTCTTGAGAAGGAAGTGTTGGTACAGTCTCTATATTGTAGAAAGATTCTCCATCTTCATCGTCATCAATATCAGGGAATAAAAAACCATTGCCCTCTTGAGAGGGGAGTGTTGGTGCAGTAACAGTGTCCTCTTTATCTATATCAGGAAATAAAAAGTTATTATCCATTTTACCTTATACCTGCATCAATAAAATTATTGTGTTTGGGGCTAATATTTATACCAGTATATACCTTTATACGAGTTACGGGCACACCATTTTCTACAGTATTAACTAAAATAATGTCACCAATTGAATACACACCAGCTTGTGCATTTTTCTGTAAAACATTAACCCGTTGACCATTTTCTGTTGCAAACATGTCTATTGGTTGGTCTATGTTTTGTATTCTTTTTGAGTTCATAGCTTTGTTAGGTTCTAAAAGTCTACTTTTAGCATTTTGTTTTATGTTTTTAACAGCATTTTCGGCGTATGCATTTGCTTTATTGTATAATTGCAGACTCATATACTTACCGTCTTCGCCAGTATTTTCAATAGTCATCATTCTAGCAGCTTGAATAAGTGCTACATTATACTCAGGAACTCTATCGCCTATTTTTTCTGCTAATCTTCCCTCAAGGTCCACACTAAATTGATTTTCTTGTAGAGCATTTTTTATATTTGCATTTGCAATAGCGGTAATACTACTTTTACTAAACGGACTAGACTTAGTACCTTCTGTCTTTAATGCTGCATCTTTTTCTTTTATTTTATCTAAGTATAAGTCTGCAAGTTTAGCATTTTTATCTCGTATAGCTTTTGTACTTCCTGCTATAGATTTTTGTACAGCAATAGCATACGCACTATCTAAAGTAGCCTGTTCATCATCTGCAGGAGACATAATTTGTCCATAGTAATCTAAATTAAATAGACTGCTTTTTCTTTCTACGCCCTCTTGAGTTTTTTCTAAATCAGATACACCACTTTCAATAGGCGGTAAATCTGCTGTACTAGACAAAACCTCTGAGGCAAAGTCTGAAGATTCTTGCGCACTTAATGCTGCTGCATCGGGTATGTTTATTAACGGACTAGCACTCATGCCTTTAGCTGCAGCATTTTGACCAAGTGTCAATGCTTGTTTTGCTGCGCCAACGCCACCTTTCATTATAGCTGTTACTTCATCTGGGCTAAAGAAAACACCCAGTGATCCAGTAAGTTCATCTACAATTTTTTGTTCTTGTTCACGTTCTGCTTGTTTAGCTAGACGTTGCCTAGTAGCAATAGTACGTGCCTCATCTTGTATCTTTTCTTGACGGATACGATCTTCATTTATACGGCTAGTGAGAGTACTAGCAAACCCAGCACCAAAGCCTTGTAAATTAAATGCCATTACACTCTCCTTGCCATAAGCCCACTAGGTGCAGGTTCTACTGGTGTATCTTCCATTACCTCTGGCTCTTCTTCACGTTCTTCTACAGCTTCTGGTAGCTTTTCACGCATCTTCTTCATAGCTAGTGCAATCTTAACATCACTAATCTTATCATCGTCAATGCGTTTATCCGTACCCATAGTATACTCTATTCCTGCATCTTCTGCAATATAGGCAAGCATCTCAATGATTACAGGTATAGCCAACATACCAACATCAATTGTGTGTAAGCCTTGCATAACACCGCCTGTCTGTAGGGTATCAGCCATAGTGGTAAGGGGTACACCAAGTTCCATAGTGTCTACTATACCCTCATACATCTCATCAGATACAAGTCTAGGTATATACCACTCAAGTGCTTCTTCTACAGAGGCATACTGTGGTGGGTTCTGCCAAGGTCTGCTACCTAGTTCAGCAGTCATACCTTGTCCAGCTATAGGGTAGTCCATAGTAGGAGTAAGTGTTTCAACCATTTGTTATTTGCTTTCTTGCTTTACGTAATGATGTAACGTAACCACGAACACGATCAATAGGTTCATTTTTAGTATCATTAGATTTACTATTTCCATTACGAGAAAGTAAACCAAAGCTCTTTGTTTGTTTTACAGGAGCTTCCTCCTCTTTTATACCTAAGTTTGTGTATGCCATATATGCTGGATTAACGTCCATTGTTTTGTCCTTATTTAAAATAGATAGTCAAGACCTTTACCAAGTAAGGTGTCACCACCTATCTTTGAAGTAAACATCGTAGCTACAAGACTGCCCCAAGCACTAGAAGATTGTTGGTCTGCAAGCAATGAAGCAGCATCAGTAGATGCATCAACTTCCATTTTCTTCATTGTAATCTCTTGCAGTCTTTGCCGTTCATTCTCAGTACTATTCCAAGCATACTCCATACTGTCTTGATAATATGCCCATAAATCATTGTATGCATTGTTAGATATACCTAGCAAATTAGTTGCATTAATCTCATTAGCACGATTAATAGCTGCAGTATCTGCTGTTGCTACTTGCTTACGCCACTGTGCATTCTGTTGATCAATCACCAATCTATTTTGTGCATTGAACTGATCACGTTGGTTCATCATTTCTGCAGCAAACTTTTCCATTACATTAGCTTCACCTGCATTAAACTGTGCAACAGCATTAGCCTGTGAAGTATTAAACTGTGATGCCTGTGTCTGTAAGTTAGCAAAGAACTGATCAGTTTGGTTTTGACTAGTTGCATTAAACTGACGTGAAGCATTCTCAGCAGCTTGGTCAGTAAACAGAGCCTGTACATTCTGTTGAGCCTTAAACATTTCTGTTTGTTGTTGATTGTTTAAGTTAGCCATATCCATCTGTAGGAAAGACTGTGCATTCATTACAGCAGCTTGCTGTCGGTTATTCAGGTTAGCCATATCCATGTTAGCTAGGGCTGCAGCCTCAGACATTACAAGTGCCTGTCTGTTACCCAAGTTAGCTAGGTTCATAGTGTTTGCTGCACGACTGTTTTCCAAAGCAACCTGTTGCTCTGCAGTGAAGTTCATGTTTGCAATGTCACTAATCTTACTTGCATTCATTACACGTGATTGGAATGCTTGATCAAACTCTTGACCAATAAAGGTTGCTCTTTGTTCTGCTGCAAGCATAGCACGTTGTTGACGGTTTGACAAGTTCTGTGCTTCAAAAGATGCAATAACACTTGCATCTGCTTGTGCTATAGGTACTGCAGATTCCATAGCTGCTTGTACAAGAGCTTGACCTGCCATGCTACTAGCACCCAAACCACGTGAAGCCATAGTAGCTGTGGCATTACGCATAGCACCAGCAGCCCATGCAGGTGTTTCACCACCCTCAAACTGTTGCATTAATGTCTCAAGCTGACCTTGAACTGTAGCCTGTTTGGTAGGAGTAGCTTGCGCAGCTTGTACTTCTTCAGTAAACTTAGCAGCAGTGGCTGCATTAGCAGAAGGGCTAACTAATTCACCTTCCTCTACTTTACGTTGCACAGGGTTATCCATTAATACTGCTTTACCTTGAGCAGCTTCAAGTTCACTTACACTAGTTGATGTAGCTTGTTGTGCATCTACTATAGAACGAGGATCAACAACACCTTGTGCTGCCTGTGTTTGAGCTACGGTAGCTGCTACCTCATCTTTAGCTTTAGCTGCATCCATAGTAGCCGCAGGAGTTGCGGTTGGTACATCAGCCTGTGCAGCATCTATTTGTACTGTACCCGTTTGAATATCACCTGCAACTTGACCACTAGTTGGTGCAATTAACTGATCAGATGTTATCTCTGTGCCAACAGGCTGTACAGTAGTACCATAAGCTAATGAAGGATCAATAGCACGTTGTGCTTGTAGCTCTGTGATAGATTCACCTTGATACTCAGGTTGTTGTGGTAGCACAGTACCACCCTCTTGCATTTTAACCACGCCACCTTTAACCATCTGCATGGCCTTATTCTGATACGTATTCATTTGTTGCATCTTGTCAGGGTTTTGTTGTAAGAACGTATTAAAGCCATTCATGTCGCCTTGATAGCCCATACTACCTGCAATACGTTGCATAGCTTGTGGTTTAAATCCTTTGAATTGTATCATACTATTATCCATTTACTGCTTCATTTAATCCATATACCATTAGTACAAGTCCACCTATAAATACTATAGCACCTAGACTTACTGATATACCCCAAAACATTTGATCTCTAGCTTTAGCTTCTGCATCAAGCTGTTCTTTGTGTCGTTGTCTAGCAGCAGCCTGTTCACGTACCACCATGTCCCACATGCCGGGAGGTCCATACAGTCTACACACTGATCTAAGTTCATCCATAGACTCTTTATGCTTCATCTTTGCTTGGGCTATAGCAAAGCCTTCTTCTTCTGATGAAGTAAGTCTACCTAGTGGACCTTTGTGCCTACCAGTTTCTGCCAGTTGTATTTCAGTATCTAGCTTGGCAAGTTTACCAAAGTGGGGTAATAGATCAGATACGTCCCTGCCAGCTTTTATGCTACTACTTATAGCCCCACTGATTTGAGTAACTGCACCAGCTAATGCAAGAACTTCAATCATTTACTGTTCCGTATCCCTATTCGCCATCTTTTCCACTGAGTTACG
>TARA_R100001463_G_scaffold28613_1_pt1 | contig 10257 bp, 13 predicted proteins | sample TARA_R100001463 | Tara Oceans TARA_R100001463 (sample SAMEA2622242) | marine metagenome | biome: marine biome (ENVO:00000447); feature: deep chlorophyll maximum layer (ENVO:xxxxxxxx); material: "saline water (ENVO:00002010), including plankton (ENVO:xxxxxxxx)" | depth 40 m
GTGTACTTATGGAGGACAGGCTATGACTGAACTATATCAAATTAATAGAAGTGGTTTAGGTCAGAGAATGTGCTTTTATTATTTAGAAAACCCTCCAACAGGAAGTAATAACTTAGTAGTTAGTTTTAGTGGTTCACAGTGGAATCCAATTAGTATTCATATTAGAAGTTTTACCGATTCAGGAGGTGTAGGTGCTAGTTCTAGAAGTGGAGCTTCAACAAGCCCTAATACTAAAGACTTAACCGTTGAAGATGACTCATTAATAATGATAACCTCTTGTAGTATTAATGCTATCCTTACTCAGCAAATACCACAAGGAACTAATAGAACTTTTGTAACTCACAACACCAATAGACAGGTAGCAACAGGTGCAATTAGTGCTGATGCAGGTCATAGTGCAGGTACGATAAGTCTAAGGTCTACATCTACTAGTGGAAGTGTATCACTAGATAGAACAGAGATAAAAGGGCTTAGTGCTTCTCCTGATACTAGCGGTGGTGATTTTTTTGCAGTATTTTAAATTAAATTTATAAAATGCCAAATCAAAAAATTGAATTAATAGATGCTATAGCGATAGCAAGAGGAACTGAAGAACCAACTAATAGAGATGTTTTTTGGTTGGATAAAAGTTCTGAAGGAGGTTTTTATGATAGGCTTAAATCATATAACTACGACACTGAAAAGTGGGAGTTAGTATCAAGATCAAGTAACGAACTTCTTACAGATTTAAAAACTGTTGATGGTACAGGTTCAGGTTTAGATTCAGATACTTTAAGGGGTTATACTCCTGAGCAATTAATATCTCAAGGAGCTTCGGGTTTACCTGCTATGTCTACCGGAAAGATAATAGTTGGTCAAGGTGACACAATTGGACAAGCAAAAACATTAGGGGGTATAGCAACAATAGACGCTAATGGTTCTATGGCTTATGTCACTAACAGTATTAGTCATACAGGGTTAACAGATGTAGGAACAAACACCCATGTTCAGATAGACTCTCATATAGCAGATAGTGCAATACATTTAAGTGCTGCTCAAGCTACTAAGTTGAGTCATATAAGTGTTACTCAAGCTGTAGACCTGGACCAGATGGAGACAGATGTTACAGCTAACAATGCTAAAGTAACTAATGCTACTCATACAGGGGATGTTACAGGAGCAACAGCTTTAACAATAGCAGACGATGCGGTAACAAACGCCAAGTCTGCAAACGTGGCTACTCAAACAATAAAGGGTAGAAATACAGCAGGAACAGGAGACCCTGAAGATTTAACTTCAACTCAAGTTAGAAGTATTATAAATGTAGAAGATGGAGCAACTGCAGATCAGACTGATGCTGAAATAGAGACGGCTTATAACAATCAAGTTTCGGAGGTAACTCAAGCAGAAGCAGAAGCAGGAACGGTTACTACGGTTAAAAGATGGACACCTGAAAGAGTTAAGCAGGCTATTGATGCTTTAGGTGGTGGTGGAAGTAGCAACACTCTTTACAATGCTAACGACACCATAGGAACGGGTAGAATAGCTACAATAACTGATACTTTAGATTTTAATGAGGGTAGCTATAACTTATTTGGATTAGAAAAGGCTAAAAAATTAGTTTACATTGGTGGTAGTGGTTCGTTTGGTGGTTATAAAGATGGGGTTTTAAATTTTCATTTTAACTCAACCAGCGGACAAGGTCGATTATGGCCAGTTACTTCGGGCGGTTCAAACGGTTCATTGCTTTTAAATGGTTCACTTGTTGAAATTGAAAATATTAGAACAAAGAAACCCGTTATTTTTGGGGATGCTGGAACAAGTTCAGGCGATGTTAATAATTTGCAATTTACCTTTGATGGGTATGCTTGGAAAGGAATTAATTTTTTAATCACTCAAAAAGGCGGCGGCGGTGCTGACTTTGAACTACAAACAAGCCCTGGAGGTTTGGCGGGCACTTACTTGACCGCTTTTAAAGTAAATAAAAATAAAACGGTTGATATTTTAGGAGCTGATACTTTAAGCACATCTTCAGCTTTTAAAATTTATGATGGTGATACTATACCTAATACTTTATGGGACTTTAGAAATAATGGCGATTTATACGTAGGTGGAGTTCTAGGCTTTTCAGGAACAGGGAGCTATACAAATTTTACAATATCTAATGGAGTTATAACAAGTGCTAGTTAAATTGAATAAAGATGATTAATAACAAAGAATATTATAAAATAACAGGAGATATAACTGCTGATTTTGGTGAAACAATTACAAATCCAGTTATTAAAATAGTGGTATCAGCTAAAGGGGTTGAGGCTTCAGGGCTTTTACAATGTGAGTATAATGTATATTATTCAGAGGATAACTATTTAAATAATAAACATTATTTTAAAGCGTCTAAAAATGGTGAAAGGCTGATTAATTTTCCTTATCCTGTTGCTAACGTTCCTACATGGGGAATAATGACATATAAAGAAGAGCAAAGAAAAATAATAGCTGATACTTTTGGTTTAGATATAGCAAATGTTGAACTAATACAAGAAGATTAAAATGAACAAAGAGCAAGCTTTAAACATATTGATAGATTTAGCATATAAAGCAGAACTGCCAAAGGCATTAACAGGAAATGATGCTAAAATGTATATTGACCAGTTAAATACTGCTATAAGCATTGTTAAAGAGGTTATAAAGGACAACTAATGTATTTCGGAAACATATACCCATACTTCACAGAAGAAGAAATAAGAGCAGCCTTAGTAAGGCAAATAAAAGATAATAATCTTAACTACATTACGTCTGTTTTTGAAGAAGCTTGGCAAAGTAAATTTTGGAGAGAAAAAGGTTATGATGGTGCTACTTTCATCCAAGATAAAACTCATCCTAGTGTAGATGCTTTCCTGCATGACTGGGGGTATAGAGTTTACGGTGGAAACAAGTATGATGATTATGTATTTTACAAGCTGCAAAAAATATTAAAAGATAAAGCTAAACGCAACTATATAGGTGTTAGGCTAGGTGGTTTTATTTTGAGAATGAAAAACAAATACATTCAAAAGAAACCAGGAACTTCAACGGAAAACCTTGTTAAGCTTTATAATTTTTTAAAGAACAATAAAGTATAATTAAAATGGAAGAATTAACAGAAGAAAACAAAGCTTATATTAATTTAATAAAACTATTAGATGTTGCTACCCAAAGGGGAGCTTTTTCTAGATTCGAAGTTTTATCATATAATAAAGCGTTAGGAATATTAGATAAACTATTTATAGATGAAAACAAGCAGTCCGAAGATTAGATCAAACTTTGGTTTGTGTCTTTCGTTGTAAAAAACAAAAGATTTTATTTTTTTTATCTTTATGAAAAATACAGATATAATGGATAATACTAATTTTGGTATTTTTTTAAATACTATTTTTTCTTTTTTTGGCTGGGGTTGCTTAAACCAAAACGTAGAAACTATAAAAGACAGTATTCCTTCATTAGATTATCTGAAAATAATAGTCACTCCAGCAGCCGAATCAGGTATAGACGTAACAAGTAAAGTCTCGGTATTAGTATTAACTCTTCTTTCTATAATTACTTCTTCAATCACAATAGGTCAATTTATTTATAAGTGTTATAATAAAAAAAAATAACCTAGTAAAATGAGATATGAATGGAGTAAAAGAAGTAGGGGTGTTTTAGAAACACTTCATCCTGATTTACAATTAATAATGAACTTAGCAATACAGAGGACTTCTGTGGATATTGTATTAGTAGAAGGATCTAGAGATGTGTCTACTCAGAGAAGATATTTTAAAGATGGTTTAAGTAAAATAGACCCAGACAGATATATTTCTGAGGAGGATTTATGCAAAGCTGCAAAACATATAACTATCGAAGATCATTCTTTGTATCAATATTCCAGGGCTGTTGATTTTTGTGCTTATGCTTTTCATAATGGCAAAAACTTAACCTATGACATGACACATTTAGTATATATATCTACTGTAATAGAGCAGTGCGGAAAAGACTTATACTCTAGAGGTGTTACATCTCATATAGTGAGAACTGGTGTTAATTGGGATATGGATGGTATATTGAAGTTTGATCAATCGTTTTTAGATGCTCCTCATGTTGAAATAATAAAACCAAAGTTATGAAGAAGTTTAATGGGTTTTTAAAGAAAGCTAAAGGGTTTTTAGCTACAAAAGGTAAAGATGTAGGTCAGTTAGCTATTAATGCTGCTACAGGTAATTTTAAAGGTGTTATAAAGGAGATTGGAGATGTATTGGGTACTGACTTATCAGAAGAAGGTAAAGCTCTCTCAGAAGAGTTTCAATTAAAGATTAAGGAGTTTGAGTTAGAGCATGAAAGATTAATAATAGAGGATAGAGATTCTGCTAGAGATATGCAGAAGGAGGCTTTAAAACAAAAAGGAGGTCTTGCTAAAAACTTCATTTATTATTTAGCTGCTTTTTGGAGTGTTGTTGGAGCTACATTTATGATATTCTCTTTCTTTATAGTTGTTCCAGAGGGCAACACACATTTAGTAGATACTTTAGAGGGATTTATCCTTGGTAATATAGTAGCTTCTATTATAGCGTTCTTTTATGGGGGTATGAATCAGAATTAATCGTCACCAAATAATTTACAATAAAGCAAGTAGTTATAATCTTTAACTATTTGCTTTTTTGTTTTGGACCAGGTAAACTTTCTTTTTGTTTCTAAATCTCCTGTCTCCCATTCCATGTGATGTTCAGGGCATAGAAGTTCTATATTGTCTTTGTTTAGTCTAAGCTCAGGTGTTCTTCCTTTGGTTAGTATATGAGAAAAGAATATTGGTTGAGGTTTGTTTCCTAGTCTTTTACCACAATTAGCACATACATGTTTTCTTTCTTTCCATATCTCCATAAACATGTCCCATTCTCCAGTTTTCTTTTTCATTAAAACATGTTCTTTTTATGGTCTGGATTGGATTTAAAATACTCGTCTGTTATCTCTACTGATTTATGTATATAAAATGTGTAACCATCAGGAGATGTGTTTTTACAAGTAACAAATGTTTCATCAATCTTACACACTTCATATTCTTCTCCTTTATAGGTAAAGACATCTCCTTTTTTTAAATGTAAAATCTTATTCATACTAAACTTTTTTTAAATCAAAAAATATGTCTGAATGTTCAATTTGGTTGCTATGTTTAGGAATAACCTGCACCGAAAAACCACAATAAGAAACTCCAAAGTTTGCTTGAACCCAAGGTGATGGAGGAGCAAAAGACATATAGTTTCTGTAATCAAACTTAGGCTCTCTATTGTATCCTACCTGATGAAGGTCTCCTTTATCTACATGTATATATTTGGATTTTATCTCATAGTGGTCTATGTACTGCCTTATTAGGTTTGATACTTTATCGTTTAATTGTAAGGGCATATTTTTAAACATATTCTTTTTATCCTTTCCATGAGCTAACAGAAACGCATGATCTCCGTAATAAAAATGCTCCATGTGTTTCTCTAATATAATATATTCTACATTGTCAAACATTGACTCTATAGCCATTTTGATAGCGTAGTTAGCTGTATATCCCCAATCCCCGGCATGATTATCATTAGCAACACTTCTAAACTGATATTTATCAGCAGCGTTTAGCAGTACAATATTAACACAGGTGTTTAGTTTATTTATTACGTAAGCCTTCCAGCCACCCTTATTAGATAAATTTTGAGGAAGCTTATGACCACCTCTTGTTGTTTCTCCGTTATAACCATCTAAACTATCTCCTAAGTCATCTACTATTATAACATCAAAACTACCATGAGATTCTATTTTTTCTTTAATAGAATCAAACAGAGTTGATAAATGTTTTTTAAATATTTTTTCATTGTATTCAAAACCAAAAACAGCATCATCTGTATTACAGTTCATACCTACATGAGCGTCCGATATAATAGCTCTAAGAGCTTTTTTATTTGTTTTACCACATTTAGGTAGGTTTATCTTTTCTATTGACTCTACAGCTTCTTTAATTGCTTCTCTGTAATCTTCTTCTTCAATAATAGTGTCAGGATTTTTAATAAAAATAGAGCCTTTTTTACCTTTGACCCACCCATACTGCCAATTATTAACGGGTGTAAATCCGTTTTCATCAAGTTGGTGTTCAAATTGATTTACCGATCTTTTAGAAAAAGGCTCTCCTTTATCTTGAAATACTTTTCTTACACGCCTTGATCCTACTACTATTCCTTTATTTCTTTCTAGCCAATTTTTTATATCGTTTGAGTTATAGCCTTTATTCTTAAGCTCAAGAAGTTCAGGGAAAAAATCTTTTATATCCATTCCAGTTTAAGGTAGTTTTATATAAAAAAAGAGGGTTTTACCCCTCTTTATAGTTTTTTATGTTTACTCTAAAGGTAGCCCTTTTGCCTTCGGGTCGCTTGTTGAGTATCCGTCCGTTATCCCCAAAAGATATGACTTCATCATATTTAGAGAATGACATTATCTTTTGTTTTAGCTTTTCTTTAGTTTTTTCAAGCAAAGCTATGTCGTCTGTGCAGGTTTTATACTGTACCGCTATATCCCATTCCTGCTCTTCTCCTGCTCTAAGTGTGTCCTCATAAGAGGTTTTGTACTTGTCTTTATAAAACTCTAAGTATGCTTCATTTCCTGAAGGCTCAGGCTCTATCTCTGTAATTTTTCTATCTATTTCCAACTCATCACCCTCAGAGTTATAAATATCCCTAGCCATAGTCACACGATTCCAAAACTCATAAGACTTTACAATAATCTCTTGGCATAGTTCTAAGTCCATATCTAAAGGTAATACATTAAAATCTACTCCTGCTACCAGGTATGCAAGTTCAGCATAGGTAATCCCTAATACTATCATTTGAAGGTTTGTCTGAACTACATATCTATGTGGAATCCCTAGCTCATACTTTTCTGATGCAAATTGAGAAACCATTTTTATCTCTAAAGACGCATCTGATTCTATAACCTCACCTGTAAACGGGCTAACCTGTCCTCCAGGGATAAGAAAATCTAAAGAAGCTGATAAGTGAGGATAGTTGATGTTTATTGCGTAACAAGGGATAGGAACTTTTGTTCTAATCTTATTTGCTTGTGTCCAGTTATCTACCCATCCGGTTTCTGTTCCATCATAGAACTCCCAAAGGTCTGATATTCTTTCTTCAAAGTGTAATCCGTTTACAGTAAACTTAGTTGCAAAGGGAGGTATATCGTAGTCTATCTTACTTCTAAATAGTTTTACAGAATCACCATACTCATCCATTTCTATTATTGTAGCTATCTCTGATGATCCTAGTGTGTTTTTTCTAAATGAATACCAATCTTCATTTCTTTTACCTTCAATAAACTGAGGAATAAAAAATCCGTATACATCTTCTTTTATTTGTTTAGCGTACTTAGCGTATTCTTCTAAGTGTGCAATCTCTTCTGGGAGTTTACATCCAAGATTGTCTAACGATAGGTCTATTTTATTCATTTTTAATGTTGTTGACATATTAATTTAAAATAAAAAAAACGGGCTTCACCTATTCCCGTTGTGTGTGTACGTGCGTGTAATGATGGCTTCTTTTGTAATTAAAAATTAAAAAGGTAAATCGTCGTCGTCATACGAAACCTCTTCTTTTTTTGTTTCAGCAGCAGATTTTATAAATTTATCAGCTTCTTCCGCAGCTTGTTTTAACTCCGGGCTGACAGTGTTTAAAATATTATCCTCAGCAGGTTTTAAATTAGAACAAAGTTCTTTAAGCTTTTCATGAAGTTCGAAACGGTCATAATCCGTTCTGTCTCTTAACTTAGTTACTTTAGTTAAATTCATTTGCTCTTCAATGCTAAGTTTCCATTTAGGTCTGTCATCTCCGTTTATTGTTAGATAAGCTGTTGGAAATGATTTACCATCTTTGGATCTTGTTGCTAATGAAATCTTAATTAATCCTAACTCGGTGTAGGAGGAAAGGGTATTAAGAATACCTCTACCTACCATGCTAAGTGATGACTCAATAACATAGTCCATACCATCGTCTGTAATGGTAAGGTTAAAAACTTCTGTTTTATCGCCCTTATATTCATTAACTTGAAAGTTAATTGATTTAAAGTAGCCGCTAACAAATGTTTCGCTTTGTGTGTGCTGATACTTTCCTGTTTCAGCGTTCTTCTCATAAACCTTAAACACTGGCTTTTCTTCTTTAGTGTTTAGCTTTAAGTAAGTCTTCGGAGAATTGTCTCTTCCTAGTCCCATAATATATAAAATTTAATTGTTTACTAATTTAAAAAGGAGGGTCATCAGGTCTACTACCTTTAAAAACTTCTCCTTTGTTGTAATTGTTTATCTCCTCCATTTCAGAAGGTTGTTGCTGCTCAAATACGTAATCATCAAAGTTTGGTATTTCATCTTTCGTACTGACAAAATCTTCCCCTAAGATAGTCTTTTTAAACCATCCTCGCAACGGACTTTCGTTATCAGAATCATAAAAACTAAAAAAATCTCTATGCTTACCTCTACCCATATTCAGAAGTACAGGGCTATCCATTGGAGTTTCCAAACCACCTGTATGTTTTGACTTTACTTTTTTAACAGCTATCTGTGTTTGGTTTCTTAATTCCTCAACAAATTTGTATCTATGAACTAATAACATGTGGGTGCATTTGTTTTCCCATACAACTCCATCAGCAAGGTCAGCAGCATTTAAAGGAGATGGATTACCTTTTAACTCTCCTGATTGATGAACTCTTCGTGCTGACTCTGTATTAGAGTGCATACCAATGTATAAGGACATATTCTTATGCTTGCACCACTTCTGTAGTTTGGTAGCTACTTGAAGTGTGTATTGGTAAGTATTAAGTTTTCTATCTACTTCTGTATAATCCACAGTTAAAGCGTTCCAAGGGTCTATAAACAGATAATCAAACTTACCTTTTTTAGCTTCTATCTTTTCAACCATACTAAGAATATCCAAGTAGCTCAACATATCTTCTGTCTCTATAAAAGCAAAGTTCTTGTCTAAGTATTTTAATCCTTTGTCAATGTGTTGTTTAGGAATATCTTTAACTTTCTCTCCGTACAAAAACTCAAGAATAAATACCTTTAACTCCCAAGCCGGATTTTCTGTACTGTATATGATGACACGTTTACCATGAAGAGCATTCGCTAGGGCAAAGAGAAAACAAGCTATAGTGGTTTTACCTAAACCTGCAGTACCTCCTATAATATCAAAAGCTTGATTTTTAAACCTATAATGATCATCTAGATCTTTATATCCTGTTGGTAGTCCCATTGGAATCTTACCACTAGCAAAATCGTGTATATAAGAGTTAGCTTCATCGCCAACAATAAACTCATGAGTATTGTCTATCTCTACAGGTTCATCTTTAGTTTTATACTTTGATTCGGGGTTAGTTCCATAACCCATATCTCTAAGTTCTCTTGCAGCTTGTTTGGGGTCTCCTCCACATTGTAATAATGTATATATACCAAAAGGACTGTAAGATTTATCACTATCAAATATAGATGATGTGCTAAACACTCTTAGTAAGTTATGTCCTAAAGAAAAGTTACCTGAAGTAGGGGAGTTGCTCCCTGGTCTTACAACAGGTATTTTGTTGTTTTTCTCTTCTTTTAGTTCCCATCCATGACTAGACATAACTGTTTGCCAATGAAATTTATCATCGTTATAAGCCTCCCAAGGAGGTATGCCTACGCTGTTGTATACAACTTGAGGTTTCTCTTGAAAAACGGGAGGTAAAATCTCATCAAAAGTTCTACAACAAGCAAAAAGAGTATCTCTTTCTTTTTTTGTGATTAGCTTTAAATTAAGAAGCTTACCTTGAGTTATCTCATACCCCTGCGAAGGATGACAAACAACATAAGCGTTGGCTGATCTTGTTTCTAAAAGCACTAATCTTTTTTGTCCTTCTTTAGCTTCCTTTTTTGTGGGTTCTCTCTGAGCAAGCTTAACACTTCCATCTTGACTTCCTTCTACTTTATATAGAAGATGAAAGCCATTGTTTTTTGTTGTTGATATAGTCAATTTTTTCCAAAGACCAGGGCAGAAAAGTTCTACTCTATCTTCTAAAAGCTCCATTAAATTACCTTCTCCTATCCAGTATTTAGCGTCTACATCTACAACTTGCACACCTGCTATTTCGCCTGTTACAAGTCCTACCGATTGAAACTCGGATATATCATCACCTAGTTTATAAAGTTCTTTGGTGTATTTCTGCCAAGAGTTTATGTTGGGTATTTTATTTTTTTTAAGCGGTATTATGCTATACCCT
>TARA_R100001463_G_scaffold21920_2_pt1 | contig 10241 bp, 8 predicted proteins | sample TARA_R100001463 | Tara Oceans TARA_R100001463 (sample SAMEA2622242) | marine metagenome | biome: marine biome (ENVO:00000447); feature: deep chlorophyll maximum layer (ENVO:xxxxxxxx); material: "saline water (ENVO:00002010), including plankton (ENVO:xxxxxxxx)" | depth 40 m
TTATGATACATTCAAAGCGATAGCCCAAGCTAAATCTATTACTGTGAAGACAGCGATACGAGATGCACTTGGTCTTTATCTGGCTGACAATCTTGATTACATCATGACAAAAAAAATCGGTACCACTACCCATGAATATAGTGATACCGAAAAAACAGAAACTAGATAAAATTTACACTGACCAGATAGGAGATGAAACCAATGACCAGTAACAATAATCTATCACAATACACAAGCAACGTCCACAAAATAGCAGACCAGTACGAGATTGCATGCACACTACACCCACCACCTATAAGAGGATGGTTCTCGACAAACTCTTTAAGGCAGGCGAAAAGAGAAAGGATCAACCTGTCAAAGATGGTGCGTCAACATCATGTCATCAAGGATATGGGAGCAGATGAGAAGGGTAACGAAAGAGGAAAGCTCCATGCCAGAATGTTTTGTCCTGTCGCATGGATAGATGGTGCGTCAGGTTCAAGGAGCATGGAGCAAGTGAAGACAGTACAAGCGATGGTGTTCGACTTTGATGGCCTGTCAAGTGTAGAAACACAAGATGTGCTAACAAGGTTTTCACCGCTATGCTATGTTGCGTACTCGACATACTCGCATCAGTCACCTGCCAAGCAAGGCAAGGATGCCTTCCGAGTCATTGCTCCATTCTCCAGGCCTGTATCTCCTGATGAGTTTAAAAAGATTTGGATGGTCTTGCACAATGTATTCCCCGAAAACGATATACAAACGAAGGATTGTTCGAGGTTTTGGTACGTACCATCAGTACGAATCGATCGAGATGAGTTCAAGTTTTACAACACAAACGATGGACAGCAACTTGATGTGGAGAAACTGTTACATCTGCATGCATCAGCACCAACACCACAACCTGTTGTTAATCATATTGCTCCTGACGCTAGTGATATATCTAATCAAAAGGAACGATACACTAAGATGAAAGTCCCATCGTCTATCCAACTTAAGGGTAGCGATGGTTCATACCATACTCTTGCTTGGTACATCGAGCAATGGGATAGCCTACCCAAGCATCGAGGTAACTACCAGTGCTATGCCATCGGCTCAGATACAATAGGCAGTGCATTTATATCAAAGACTACTGATGTCTTCGGGCTATCTAGGTATCGAGTCACTGAGTGCAACAAACGAAAGACCAACATGGACTGCATCCATACAGATCTAGACATCGAACTCAGGTACAATGACAAGCAGACTGCATGGTCTGTGCTTCCTACCGTTGACAACTTGATGAAGCTCATCGACAAAGAAGAGATGGACATCTGGTTGTGTGAGATAAGACAGCGAGTCTACTACAAAGACAAACCATTGACAGATTCCCTGGAGATTGAGATAATGAACAGGCTAAGGATGAAGTACTTTACTGGTAAAGCATTGAGTCTAAAGTTTGTTGAGCAAGCTATCATCCTACATGCCGAGCGTAACAAAAGAAATACACTGAAGGAATGGCTCGAAGGATTAGAATGGAAAGGAGAGTCAAGACTTGAAACTTTATTCATCGACTGGCTAGGAGCAGAAGACACTCCACTGAATAGAGTGTATGCAAAGAAGTGGGCTATCTCTACCATCGCAAGATGCCTGAAGCCTGGATGCAAAGTAGATACAATGGCTGTATTGAAAGCTCCACAAGGCCATGGTAAGGGTACGTTCTTCAGGACACTAGCAGGTGCATGTCCTATCACAGGATACTCCTGGTACAATAGTTCCAAGATAAACATTGGTGAGAAGGATGGTCGCTCAATCCTGCGTACAGCTTGGATACATGAGATGGCAGAGCTGGCTGTGATGGCAAAGAAGGATGCGAATGTAATCAAGAACTTTCTCGATGAACAGTTCGACACCTTCAGGAAAGTATACACAAAGCATGAAGTGAAAGAACCTCGCTCCTGTGTATTTGTTGGTTCGACAAACGATGATGATGTCGGTATCTTCAAGGATAAGACAGGCTCCAGACGATACTGGTTCATCTCTATTGAAGGTGAGAAACACAAGATGGCATACGATGTCAAGAAGTTGGAAGAAGCAGTAGACCAGATCTGGGCAGAAGCAGTGCATCGATTCAATGAAGGTGAGATATGGTGGTTGACATCAGAAGAGCAAGAGATGAGTAGCTCCGAAAATGAACGTCATTCAGTTGTTGGAATACATGAGCAACTAGTAGCAGGCTACTTGATTGACAGAGCAGGCAAGTACTTCACTGTATCTGAGATGGTCGAAGACATCTACAAACTCAGCACCATCAAGCCGATGGTGTACGAAAACTATTATCCTACTCTTCTTGCTCGACTTGGAGCAGAGCTACAGAATGAAGGAAGAAGATGCAGAAGAAGTGGCAAGCTCAAGAAGGGATGGTATCTTGCACCACCTGCTCAACTACAAGTTCTAGACGGACGGTGGGAGGGATAGAGAGTTCTTCACCCATTCCCTTGCACTTTCCTTTGCGTTCTTGTCGCCTTCTAAAGTATAGATATACTCTATCCACAAGAACTCATAGGATAGGTTTTTATACTGGGATAATGCTCGAAGAAACCAAATAAGAGATAGAGGGCTAGGTTGATTCCTTCCCTTTATCCATGCATAGACAGAGTTCGCATGTAAGCCTGCGATGTGTGCAACCTTTTTTACTTCACCATGTCCGAGGTATCCTTCAACAAAATCTTTCACACCCTACCCTTAAGGAATTGCTTCACCTGTTCGATGAGAAACTTACCACAACAGGCAGTGTTAGCAAACTGCTGATGGTAGTATACATCTTTCCATGTCAAGTTGTAGTCACACAACAGTGTGGATACATGAGCCATCAGTGCAGAAAACCTTGGAGCAGGGCAGTGATAGTCCTCGAAATTGCCAGTGACGCAGATACCAATTGAGTTTTTATTCTCTCCTTTGGTATGTGCGCCTTGCTTATTTAGTGAACGACCTTTAGCAATGGTACAATCTTCGAGCAGAACATAGTGATAACCAATACCTGACCACCCTCTGTCTAAATGCCATTGGTTGATCTGCTCTACTGTAGTGCCAACTGGACTTGCGGAGTGATGAATGATAACCTTTGTTATGTTACGCTTACCTCTTGCCAATGTCTTCTCCAATGTCATCAGCAATGACACCTAGTACATCGAACAAATCAGATAAGAGTTCTTGCTTCTCTGCCTTGGTGAATCCACCTTTGGCATAGCGTATAAGTTTACCTACCAGTGCAAAAACCTTTTGCCATGAAGCAGGAGATACATCTATTTTACTCATTTGCTGTCGCTCCTGTAAGGGTAACCTTTAAAAGATACTTTGGGTTTTTTCATCCCACCTTTCTTAGGCTTTGAAAGTTGAGCGTACTCTACTCGTTCTGTCTTTCCTTTGGGCATCGACTGACCATATGGTCTATAGCTAGGTAACTTAGTTTTCATTGTTAGTGCTCCTTCTCTTTAGTTTGTTCTGGGCATTACGTACATCTTTCACATCTCTCGATATATCATCAAGTTTTGTTGAAAGCTTTTGCATGTGTTCCTGATACATTTCTCTATCATCATCACACCTTGTCATCATATTATTTATTTGGTCTACATACAACTGAGAAATATACCAAAGTGCAGCACAAGCAATAGTTAGTGCGCCACCTTGTCCCAGAATATGCCTCATCCATTCTTCTTTTGTCATCTTGTACCTCATAATAAAATGCCCCACACGCATATCATAACACATACGTGTGGGGCTTCCTTTACAAACTAGTGTCTATGCTAGGTAACGAACTTCGAATGTTCCACCTGTTGGAACGTTAGCTCCAAAAGTAATTGTAACTGTACCACCAGATTCAGATACAACGTACTCATCAGCACCTGCACTTCCTGCTACTTTCTTCTGCAGCAGACCATTACGGAATACCATAATGAAATTATAAAATGGAGCAGAAGGAGCAGTTGTTAAGTTGAAAGCAGAAGTACTACCGTTTGGTGTAAAAACATCTTGTCTTGATTGAAAAGCCAATTGACTAGGAGTAACTCCTCCGTCTGCAACCTTAACACCATTAAGACCTACACTAAGTGTAGAACCTTCTACTTGTACAGCGAAAGTTTGATTTGCACTACCATTGTAAGCAGTACCTGTGAGTCCATTACCAGGAGTAACTGAGTCAAGGTTTGAACCAAGAGCTTTACTTGAAATAGTTGATGCTGCTAACTTACTAATAGCAATAGCTGCTGAGTTACTGATTTGAGCATTTGCGATTTGTCCTACTGAAATACCATTTGCGTCTTTTGTAAGAGTTCCATCTGCAAGCTTAAGGTCAAGCTTGTTGGAGGTGAATTGCAACCCTGGATTTGTAGCAAGGTCAACACTGATTACATCAGGGTCACCACCTGTAGCAATAGCGATACCGTCACCACCTGAAAATGCGTCAGGAACTCGACTATCAACATAAGTTTTAATAGCGTTTGCTGTTGCAATCTTTTGTGCGCCACCTGAAAGTGAAGTTTCGATGTCACTGGCAAGAATTTTTCCGAAGCTAACGCTTTCATCTGCGAGTTTAGATGTGTCAATAATCGAGTTTATAAGCTGATCTCTAACAAGTTGTATAGCCATTTTTATCTCCTATAAAGGTTTATATACCGCAACCAATACCGTACCTGATTGTGGTGTAAAAGTTGTTGTGAAGTTTCGAGCATCGACTATGGATATTTCTACTCCAGTTCTTTGTCTTACTCCATTGTAATATACCACCAACGAGTCTGTATTAAAGGCTAACGGAGTCACAAAGCTCTGTGTTACTCCATTGATTTGTGACGATAAGTCAGATTCAACTTCGCTATTCGAGAAAGCACCTGAGCTATTACCAAAGGCATCTACATTTGCAGGTTGTACAGCCATCATATTCTCCAGGTAATCTTTACTTCTTTGATTTTTACCGTACCTGCATCGGTTTTTATCCATACCTGACTAGGCCAAGCATCAGCCACATCTATCTCTATCTTGACTATAGATGAAGTCTTGGTTGTGGTTGTGATACCTTGGCATAAGCCTACTTGAGTGTCAGCAATAATACACTTGTCGCCTTCGTTGTCTTCACTGATACGCACCGTCAATGCGTTTGCTCCACTGAGTGTATCACCATAGATGTAGAGCGCTGACAAAGTACCATAGAGAGTCGGTATAGTCTGCAACATCTGGGTTGTAGGTTTAATCTCAAAGCTCGTAAACGAAGTGTTCACTTGAGTATCGAAGTACTCGACAAGTTTTTTGTGTTCCATATTTTACTCTGTAGATTTGTCGAAGTCTTTAAAGGACTTCAAAGCCTGACGTAAAGGATAGATAATCTGTTTTGACGAAGGTTTGTCTTTGCCTGGTCTAGCCAAGCCTAAGTAATATAAAAGCCGAGCGGTGTTTTCGCCTACATCTAATCCTTGTTTGTTCAAACCTTTTATGTAGTATGGTGCGAGTCCACCTTCTGCGAACATCTCCGCTCTAATCCTATCTCTTTCTGCACGTTGCATTGAAGCAGGGCCAAAGCCTAAGAGAGGTAGTTCAGCTTCATCAGTTACCAAAGACAGCTGACCAAGAGCTGTCATCCCGATTAACCTATGTAATAAATACTTATAATAGCCTTCTGGTCTAGCATCATCGAAGTTATAATAAAAGCCTCCTTCTGCCAACGACCTGCCTGGTGTTCGACGAACTTTTTTCAAACTATACATATCTACCAGATCATCTAGGAAACCTTGAGCCTCTGCTTGATAGATTAACTCTGGAGGAAAAGATACTTTCCTTTTTCTACCAAAATCAAAGAGTAGGCTTTTCGCAGGACTTCCATCTAGTGCTACTTTTTCTCCCAAGCTTTTTAAAAGCTCCCAATTAGCTTTTTCATCTTCTTGAGTTTTAGGGTTCGTTGTGGAATCCAAAGCTGATGCAATATACAGCGGAGCCATCATCATAAACTGAAACCCTTGCATCATAGGGTTCTCTGGGCCTGATACATAGGCGTTTGTACCATCAATAGCTCCGACATAAAGATTGTACAACGCACCTTGTTGCATGCTAGTGTAAGCACCATAGTCTTCTGCAGCTTCTTTTGACATTGCGTTCTGTATTTTTAGTATACGCAATGAAGGGTCGATGCCTTGCGTAGCATTACGATAAAATGCATTGATGACTTCAGAACCCATGACTCTATTGAAAGAGTAAAACCAATAAAGCTTTAATAAGAGATCTCTTTCAAGTTCAGTTAGAGAGTTATAGTCGAGCATAGACCTACGTGCTAACTCTGAAGCAACCTCTACAGATTTACCTGATTCCAAAGCTTCAACAAAAACAAGTCTTCTCATTTCTGCATCTTGCGACCTAGCAAGCGCATTACCAAAGTTCTTCCTGCCAGGAAGTATCCTGTCTAGAAGAAATCTATCAAGTTTATTACGACCTTTCTTTCCTGTTTTTGTTCTATTCAATTCAACTAGAAACTTATTCCAAAGGGTATCGTAAAAATCAAAGTCTGCTCTACTTGACTCGATGCCTTCAAAATTAATAGCTTCTCTAAGTTGTCCTGCTGTCCAATCTCTTGTTGCTCCACCCATCTTGGCTTTTATAAGTACTTCATCTGGTGGAGCTACCAATAGATAGTTACTTGTAAAATTAGATTTACCTAACCCTGACTTTAATATATCCAGTACTCCCAAAGTAGGAGCGAGGGTCATCGACTTCAAAAAAGTTCCTACTTTCATTTGTTGCCCTATAGAAGCCATCATAATGATAGGAGCAGTGAACCTGTTGACTCCGAGAAACCTTGTAGCTATGTCTACTACACCTGTAAGCATTGAAGTAATACCCCACCGCTTCAAAAGGTTTGCAGTCCCTACTGCAAAACGTACTGCTTTTTGCATCAAACTATTGGTCGAATAATTATTTTTCAACATACTGTTTAAAGTCTTTTCATTTTTAAAAATCCCTAAAAGCTTCTCCATGTCATTAGCCATCAAGCCATCGTATATAACTGCGATGTTTTCTTTTCCGATAAACTCAACTTCAGGAGAAAACTGTTTCAGAGAATTTTTTGCTAAATCTCGACTTATCCCTACAGATATAAGCTTATCATTCATTTGTGTTAGCACTTGTGAAAACAAACCTTGGAAAGCAGGGTCATCACTTCCTAACAGATTCATCAAGTAATCTTCTTCAAGCCTAGCAACCGCCGCATCATCGAGAAGATTGTCAGGTAAAAAGGCGTACTCATGCGTACCCTTACCTGTAGTGGCTTCTGCTTTTGACCAACCTTCAGGTATAACATAATCGTCCATACCAAAGTGTTTTTTATAAGAACCTTCAACTCGATGGTCATATTCACCACCTGCTCTTCTTACAAATCTCACAAAGTCATCGAGATGTTTTCCATTCTTCTCTGTTTTTGTACTCTCTTTTAGAAATCCTCCCTTCTCTCCTACATACTGGGGAGTAACACTTACTCCTTGCCTATTAAAAAAGTGACCATTTTTATAAGTAAAAAGCCTGTTGTATTCAGGATTAGATGGATAAACTATTCTGAATATCTTCCATGTTTGGTCGTTAACTGTTTTTTTGCCTTCAAAAACAAAACCACTATCGTTAATATCTCCCACTTTTTCTATGTATACTTCATTGGGAGTTTGCTTCTTTGCAAAGATAGGATTGTGCTTACGAAAGATTTCATTATCTATTCTGTTTCGTATTCTTTCGACAGAAGAACGAACCTTCTCTAGAGAGTTGGTTGTAAAGAAAGTTTCTCCAGTGAGAGGGTTTGGAACTAATAGTTTTTGTAGAAAATCATTTATAGAAGTAGGTAAAGCTTTCTCTTGTGCGACATAAGATAGGTATCTTTTAATAAATTCAACTTGGAATCCTCTTCCTCCACTTTTAAATATGTCAACTTGCAAACCATCTATTAAGATTTCGCTAACTTGTCTTTCAATAAGAGCAATCTCTTTTCCTTCCTCCATTCCTGCTATAACAGATGCAGATTTCGTAGTATTAATTTGCTCCATTATTTTTTCCGACATTTCCTCTGGAAAGCCAAGACCTATACCTTCACTAGACAAACGGGTAAAATCTAAAAACGCACTTGGGTCTTCAGAAATAATGCTACTAAGTTCTTTATTGACACTAATCCTTGTTTGTATATCAACTAGTTCTGATACAAGTACCTTGAAGTAATTATCTCCAACACCCATCTTTTTTAATGAGTCATACCTAGACTTAAGTTCGTTTACAACTATTTTTATATTATCAGGATTTATAGGTATTATGTTTCCAGGTAGATAAAACCGAGCGTTTTTATCATTACGAATTATGTCTATAATATCTGTTTGATACTTACTTAAAATAAAATCATCGCCAAAATACCTCTTTACTATTCTTTCCCAAACTTTGGCTTGATGAAACTGTGCGATGTATTCAGGCATGTTGGTTTGAATGTCTTCTATTATTGTCTTAACTCTTGCGTTTCGAGCTTCTGTACCTAGAGTCCGTGCAGGGTCAAATAAGTCAGGGAACTGATGCGAGAAATAATTATCTAATAAATTAGCTCGTTGTTCTGTATAGTATTCTGTAGCTATTTTTGTTTGTTGCGTCTGATAAGGTTCAGAAGGAGGCATCTTTTTACCTGCCAAGACACTTCTATAAAGTTCTTTTAAATCTGAACCAAAGTCTAACTTTGCATCTTCTTTAATGTAGAAGTCAACAAGTTCTCCAAGCGTTCCACTATCATTGTTTCTTTTTATTCTATATTCTAAAATAGATGATGCGGCGTTCTTTGCTTTAGTCAACGCCGCTTGCGCTCGTAAAAATGTAGCAGGAACATTAACAAATGTTTTTGAAAAAAGTTCAAAAGGAGCAAATAAATAATGCAATGCAGCGTTTTTATTTCTCATAGTTTGTATGGTTCTTGCTATTTCTTTAACACTTACTTTAAAACTAGAGCTATAAGTTTGACCTATAGGTATAAAATCTTCTATTCCCAAGTCTTTTATCATCGAGGCTTCTTGTTGTAGACCACCTGTTTTCAGTCTAAAGCCATCGAGATGTTTAATAGCAAGCTCTGCGCCTATAATGTTTTGAAGTTGATTAAACTCTCTAGGGTTCAAAGGTGCATTGCTTTTTAGTTTGCTTACTATTTCTGCAGGTAAGTCAAAGCCTGTGGCTCTTTGAAAAGCTAAAATGTTCTTCACAGATTCAGGTTTTATTACAGCCATCGAGCCTAATATTTTATCTTCTTTTGCTGTAAAACCTAAGTAAGACCTTCGAGCTTCTTCATATTCTTTGTATGCTTTTTTGTTATTCTTAAGTCTTTTCACAGATTCAGGAGTAACGACAACACCTGTTTTACCAACTAGAATTAAGTCTTGTGGGTTGTTCTTTACAAATTCATCTTTAGCTACAGCAGAAACAGCATCGTCAATAGCGTCATAAATAACTTTATCATTTATAACTTTTTTTATATTTCCTGTTTCATCATACTCTAAAAGTTTTCGACCATAGTCTATAATCTCTTCAGGATCTAAACGGCTAATCTTTTGTAATGCCCTATAATAAATAATTTTATCATAAAGTTCTTGTGCGCCTTTTGTGCCTGCTTTGGGAGGAACAATCTTTGCGCTTTTCATAAGGGCATAGTTTACTGCTCTAGAGATTGCATCGGAATCTGTCAGCTTAGGTAGCTTCTTCCCTTTTATAATCTTTTTAACTGCATCAGCTACACTGTAATACCTATTTATACCTTGTAATGATATAGGCATTTTTCCGTCTTTCGCTTTTGTTATGTCTTTTTTAAAAGCTTTTATTCTATTTGATGCTTCGTCTAATGGTATCTGTGTTTTTTTACCGAAAAAGTTTTTAATAAAAGGTGATTCTAAAACAGAGTCTGTTAATTTTATTTCTTTTTTCTTAAGGTTTTCAGCTTTGGCAACCATTTCTATAATGGCTTCTTGGCCTGCGAAGGTATCACTTATTATCTTTGAAGATGCTTCAGACATTGTGTTCTGATTTATACTTCCACCTTTTTCTGCTATTTCTTTTTCAAGTTCTTTTACTGTTTTGTTTGTTGCTACCGAACCCAAAGCTTCTGCCAACTCTTTCTTCTTTGCTGAATAACTCATAGCATCTAGAGGTGTAGCAAGTCTTAATAGACTTTGTGCTGCAGGTGACTTTCCTTTCGATGCTCTCTTTGCTATTTCTTTAGCTAGGACTCGCATCTGATTACC
>TARA_R100001463_G_scaffold10334_1_pt1 | contig 10229 bp, 6 predicted proteins | sample TARA_R100001463 | Tara Oceans TARA_R100001463 (sample SAMEA2622242) | marine metagenome | biome: marine biome (ENVO:00000447); feature: deep chlorophyll maximum layer (ENVO:xxxxxxxx); material: "saline water (ENVO:00002010), including plankton (ENVO:xxxxxxxx)" | depth 40 m
TATATAAGTATGAACTTTATCAAAAAATGGAACTTTTTCTCGTGTTTCTTTATCAATTCCACCATATAATAATTTAAATGTTTTCTGTTTTGATTCTTCATATGAACATTCATAGTGTTTAGATAAATGTTCGTGAACTGATTCTTCACCAAAATCATAATTAACCAAGTCAGCGATTAATCTTAAATGATATGCATCAAAGTCAAATTCAACTAAATAATCGTTTTCAGCTATGAATCCTTTCCTTTTCTCAGGTGGTAGAGCAGCAAAGTTAACACTTCCAAATGAATTACTTGGACGGCCTGTTGTTGTCCATAGATTGTAATTTGAATACAATTTACCATTCGATATATGTTTCTTTACTCTGATGTCAAATATATCACATATATCATCAGATACCTTGATACCATTCTTTTCAATAGATGTAAATGCTTTCACAACATCATTCATATAAGAATCATCTTTATCTACAAATATATTATCCATTGACTTTAAAATATCATTACAATACTCATTGTGTTTCGATAATGGTATGATTTCGTTAAGTTTTTTAACATTGTAAAACTTATTACTCAAGAAATCTATTGCATTATTCGTTATATGTTTTTCAAATGGTTTTGATGTCTCTTCCCAATAAGAATGATTAATATCAACAACATTGTCAAATTGATAAAAATGATTTAATTTTTTTTTATCTGGCGTGATAATTATGTGTTCATTCAACCATTTGAAATCTTCCAAAACCTTATCCGAATCAGGATGTTTTTGTATTATGAAGAATGATTTATCGTCTTTATGTTTAACCCATAGTGCTGATAATCCATTGTTTTCGTGTAATGGATGTAAGAAAGGTTCTTTAAATATAGGTATAACACAATAATACATACTACAATATATAACATATTTTTATAAAAAACAAGCTTTTTTTAATCATATAGGTCTGGAGTTCCTCCACCATCTGGACCTTCATCCTCCCACTCATAGTCACTCCATCTTGGATCTAATGCTTGATAATTAATATCACTTAATTTAGTTTTAGATGCAGGATTAGTTGGAAACACACCCCACCATTTACTTGGAGCTCCTGAATTAATTACAAGATAACATTTTTCATCAGGCCAATAAACACCACCAACATAAGTGGTTTTTCCACCATTTTGTCCCCAAGTAACCCTATAATTACCATATCCATTGTATCTATTATTTTCATCAGACCAATAATACAATGGATTCGCTATATAAACGGGTAAATCAGAAACTATTCTAAAACTAAACAATCTATCAAAATATGTGTATTTTTTATCATCTTCTTGTTGTAAATCTGTCATAAAGAATCTTAAAGAGTTAAAATCTCTATTTGTAATAACATCACTGGTTTTACCACTAACTGATGTACCATCACTATTCCATTTTAAAAGGTCAGCGCCTGTAATAGTTGGAGTTGTACCTGAACCCTTTACATAATCCCAATCCCAAGATCCACCACTATGTGGTTTGAGTGTTCCAGAGTCACTTCTTTGCCAATATGATTCACTCCTTTTTCCAAACAATGTTGAAAACGCAGTCGCTTCATTATCCCACATATACGCTCTTCTATCCTCTATATCCTCTGATAGTAATTCCCCACCTTTTAACATCATTGGGTCTAATACAACAGCAGGTGGGTCAGCTTTTTGCTTGTTTTCTGAAATTGATATTGATTTTACTAAAAAGTCAGCGTCATCACCACTTATGTTTGCTTCATTTAATAAATTTTTAAGATTTTCTTTTTCTTCATTATCTCCAGTAGCTGGAGCCTTAAACATATTTGAATCTTCATATCTATGTGGACTAACTCTAAATTGTGTCTCTAAAGTTGTATACCATCCACTAGAACCAACATCATGAGATACATTTATAACTTGAAAATAAACATACTCCATATATAATTCAGGTAAATAGTCAACTCTGAATGTATCACCTGGTTTTAATGAAGAAATCCCATAAATAGTTAATTCTAATTTCATTGGAAGAGGTATAGCTTTATAATGGTCTTCTGTTATGAACTCTCCAGTTATTTTATATTCATAATAATCATCAATATTTCCCGCTACAGTTTTTCCAGCTTCTCTTTCCCTCTTTCTTGCCAATTCCATTCTAGCTTCTCCATTGAAGTCAATGTCATCATTAAACACTCCACTTTGTTTTTTTGATTTTTCTTCAACGGATGGCGACCATTCTACATTTGGATTAACAACACCAATACCACTCCAATAAGATTGATTACCACTGTTTTTATCTTTAAATTGTGTTGTAATATCATTATAATATTTTAATTTTTGTTTTTGAGTAAATTGTTGAGATGCTTGATTTAAAGCATTGTAAGCTCCTAAATCAGGTAAATATCTAAATCCTACTTTTTTCAAATCAGCGTTATATTTATTACAAATTGTTTGTAAAGCTGAATGTGATTCTATAATTGATGATATTGGATCCATTTTAGCAGGTGTTCCAGTCATAGCTTGAATAGCATACATACTACCAATATCACCATCTGGCATTTCAAATGAAACACTATAATCAGTCACTATGGAATTTTTACTCATAACTTCAAATTTAAATATTTTATCAAATTCTTTTTTTCGTTCATCTTTAGTTCCGATAGCAACATTAGAAAAATTCATATCATTTATTTTTAAAATATTTTCTTCCCCTACTAATTTCCAATCCCATAATCCATAAGAATCTTCATTTACAGCATCTAATATTTCATTAACCACATCTCTAAAATTTTTGTTATTATCATTCGTGAAAGCATCCTTAACAATATCAACATTAATAAATATTTCTCTAATTGGAACTCTTTTTACCTCTTTATCATATTTAGTAACTAATCCATTCTGAGTAAAAACTCTTACTGGCCTTGTCTCTGTTGCTGCTGTATCCACATATACTTCTTTAACAAATTTATTAAAGCTTTCTTTGTTTTCATCTACTTTCTTTTTAAACTCAGCTTCATCACCATATTGTTTATAATTTTCTTTACCACCTAGTAAAAATTCTTGAACTCTCTCCGCATCTTTCATTCCAGATTTTTGTTTTCCACTAGCATCTCGTGGGTTACTATAACTTATATCCCAATTATATGGTATTAAAAAATTAGGAGCACTATCGGTTTGAGCTTGTTTGTATAAAAATCCCTTTTCAAATGCAGTAAAACCATCAGAGGAATCAAGTCTTACTGTGAATTTACCTTCTTTGTCTTCTGATACTGATTTCGCATCATCACCATGTCCAAAATATTTATTAAAAATTCTATCTTCCAATAAACCCCACTGTATATATGAGTCTTCAGCATCTTCGTCACCAACAACAAACAATCCACTTATCTGAGCCATAGCCGTTGGAACAAAAGATTTTGAACCAAATGATTTAAACTTTACAGAAGTTAAAAAATTGTCAAATGATAACGAATCATCTACGCTGGTGCCTGCATTAGTGATTTTTTCCACTCCACTTTGTAACCTAGCTTGGTCTTCTGAACTACCTAACTTATAAGCCTGTTCATAAAATATTAAATTATCTAAATCAAATGCAAATTTTTGATTAGTAGCCTCTACATTTTCACCTGTGTGTTTAGGGTATTGTATTAGAGCTGAGTTCTTAGAAGTTATAGTGAGACTACATTCAACACTTCCATTTTGTTGTATTTTTGAATCATAATCAGTAACAATTCCTACCAATGTTTCAACATCACCATTACATCGAGTTACAAATCCATCCTCATCAATAGAGTCTCTTTCTATCTGTCCATATAATTTATGTTCTACTTTTTCATCATTTGAATATTGATTATCTCTTGATTTTAAATTTAGTATTTCATGTGGATCATATAATTTTATTGGATTTCCAGATGAATCTTTTAAAGCATCCCAACCAAAGTCAACAAATACTTGAGCACCTGGTCTTAGAAAAAATTTACTAAATATTTTATCATAGTCATGAAAATTATGAACAACAAAATCAACAGTGGTTTTTTTAATACTACCCATTATTCCCTCTGTTTCGGAACTTACTTTTGTTATACCAGCTGCAGGTTTCATAAACTTATTGTTGTCACCTTCTACTCGATGTTCTGGTGGAAATACAGCTGAATAATTTGGATTTTGTTGAGAGTTGTTTGGATTCATTGAATTATCAAGTGTTGATAAATTATTTGTTCCAACTATGTAAATTGTTCTTTCTAATTCTTTGTATTTAATTTGTTGTATAAGAGAATTTAATCTTTCTAATTCATTATCTTCTTGTTTAGATTTGATTATACTATCAGCAATTGAAGAATTTGTAGAATCTTCTGTTTCTTTTTTTTCAAAATCTCGTTCATTTACTAATGATATACCTGTCCACATTCTAGCAAATGGTGTTCTTGATGATAAGTCAGCCTCCATATTAAAATTACTAGCAAGTAATTCATCATATTTATACCTACTTGCTCTGTCATCCTTATAATTAGAATCTATTTCTTCAAATGGTTTTTTATCACCGATAGCTGCAAGTTGTCTAGCTTCTAACTTCTTCTGAACATTTATTGGTATTGGAGAACCGAATATTCTTTTATTTATCATTTTTATAACCCTTTAGCAAATTCTGTATCAATAGGTATCCTTAAAGATGTTCCAGCTGGAATGTTATTTGTTTTTAAATTATTCACTCTAGCTATAAACCACCACAAGTTTGAATTACCATAAAATTCAAAAGCTAAATTATCACACCTATCACCCTCTTGTGCAATAAAATATTGGTCAGTATTTTTTTCAGGAACTTTAGAATAAATAGTAGTATTATAATAATTTTTATTATTTTTTGATGATATTTTAGTCGAGTTGTATCTAGCCATAATTTATTCTCCTATCCGAGCGAATCAGTTATACCATAAAATGAATACTCATCACCCTTTTCATTGTATAATCCTGGAACTTCACCATGTATAACTTTATAAGTCATTGTTGCAAAAATATGTTTTGGAACTCTAGCACCTTTTTCAGTTTCCCAAGTTGAACCCTCAGGAACTGAATAACTAATTGTTTCAATAAAACCTAATAATTCATTGTTCGTTGTTCCAAACATTTCACCTAATCTGAATTTTGTCAATGGTGGTTTCATCCTTGTTTTACTTACAGACTTTGTAACATTTTGATTAGCATCTTTAGTTGACAAATATCCTGATAATAAATTATCTTTTGCATATTCTGGATATGCAAGTGATGTTATTCTATTAAGTTTTTTCCATATTGCATCTAATTCTTTTCTTGTTTGAGCATAAAGTTTAAGTGTAAAGTTTATTGTTCTTGTTGCTTTTTCATATACATAGACACCCTCACTTCTTCCAAGATAATTTGTTTCACTCCAAGATGGTGATATGTCTTCGGTGATTCCCTCTAAATACGCTCTAAAAAATATATAACTATTATCTCTTAAATCTTTAAAATAAACAGGCATTCCTTCCTTAGATGAATCTATATCTGATGAAAAAGTTTGTTTAACTCCATCAATAGAGTTTACTTTTGCTTCTTTAAATGCATCGGTTGTTCCACCTCCAGTATTTAACTTATCACCTTTAATCATTGGCGCTAAAGTCATCTTATCACCAGTTGAAGTTGGTTCTACTTCTCCAGCATCTATACCTATTTTAGATGCGAAATTTTTAAGTTGGTCTCCTAAATTACCCGCACCAGCTGCACCATCAACATCATATGTAGCTCCTGTAAATGTGTTGTTTAATTTATCCTCTGATTTTGGAACATAACCTCGCATCACAGCTGATGTAGCATCATCAACTAAACTGTCTATAAGGTTATTGGATGAGTTACCATATTCACCTGGAAAACCAGATTTTGATAAAATATTTGGTAAACCTTGTCCAAGAACTCTACCTCCAACCGCGATAAGTGTTGATAAAGGATTGTAACCTTGATTAAATCTCTGTGGAACTCTAACTAACCCATCTCTATCTTTATTTATAACAACAGAAGTTGGAACTACTAATTGAGCATTTTTTGCTGCAATATTTAATAAACCTGAAGGGGATGTTAAATACTTTGCAACTCTTAATGTATCTGCTATTGGACGGGCTAATGGTATTAATCTACTTCCAGCATTTGTTAATCTTCCATTAACACCTAAATCATCTGTTCTTGGTAAGTTACTGACTATGTATGGTTCTTTTCCCATATCCTCTAAGAAGTCACCAACTCCTCCAATTAAATTACTATCAAAAAAGTTTAAATTATTTATTAATTTACCAACTCCACTTATTGCTGATGTTCTAAATGAACTTGAATCACTTTTTATATCTAAAGTTTGATTAACATTTGGATTTCCATAACTAAATGGTTGGAATGGATTTTGTCCTCTTGGTTTTGGTTTTGAAATATTTTTTGATTTATGATTTCTTTCATATAAATCAAACCAACCATGATTTATTAAAGAATCACCTAACCCCTTATTAAATTCACCACTTATAATTTCATTTAATGGTGAGTAAGTCTGAGGAAATGCTGGTTGTGAGTTTGTTGTTGTAGTTATGTTAACAACATTAGTTCTTGTTAATGAATCAAATATAGGAGACTGTGATGAAAAGTCTTGAGTTTCTTGAGTTAGAAACTCGTCAGCTCTATCAGCAACTTGGTCTTGAAATATACTTCTTAATTGTTCTAATCCCAATTCATTTCTCCTTACATCATCCCACCAAATGCTTTACCTGCAGCTTTACCTGTTTTCTTAGGTGCATCTATCATAGCTGTTATAAGTTGGTCTAATTTAGTGTTAGTAGCTGCTGATTGTTTTTCCAAACCAGAAGTATCTACTGTATTATTAACTACATTTGTTGCAGTATTTGTAGCTGCTTTAGCTCCTGCTATACCTGGTGCCATTAATATATCATCATCTTTTCTACCCACTAATGCATTTGGACTACCTGCAGGTGAAACCATTGGTCTATCAGTCACTCCAGCTGGAATTACTGCGTCTCCAACAAATGCCATAATTGTTCCAATAGCTGCTACCGCTGCACCAATACCAAGAGCTATACCAACAATTGGAATATCTTTAAAACTTTTCATCGCTGTTGAAAATGTATTCGCTATAGCAACAGCTAATGATAGTATTTTAAGAGTAACCATAAATCCAATAATTGCTGGTAAAATAACTTTTGTTTCTAATAAAAATCCCACAACTGAACCAAATGCACTAACTATACCAATTATAGCAGGTCCAAGTGATTCTGCTAACTCCATACCTAACACTTGAAAGTCTGCTAATATCTGAGCAGTGGATGTTATAGCTTCTTCTGGTATCATATTTTGTGAAGCCTTAGCAAACTCACCTGCTACTGTTTTTGCTTCTTTCTCTTTAGAAACCATTTTACTTAATTGTTCGACACTCATACCTGTAGCACTAGCTAATGCTTTTTTCTGTAATACATTCATTTTATCAAATTCAGCTTGACTACCAACTTGTTTTAAAATTTCTTGTTGGAATCCTTCAATATCATTATTTAATGCTAACTCTCTAGCTTTTTGTAAATTTACATTTCTACCCAACATAACTGAAGCTTCAACTTCAGCGTTTAATGACGATTGAAAATCTAACATTCCTTCCATTGAACTAGCAACATCTGATAACTCAATACCAAGTTTTCTAGCTTGAATTGCAGCTCTCATTAAACCCTTAGTTCCTGCTCCTGAAAACTTAGCAAATGTTTCAGTATTATCTGCTATATCTTTTAAAATAACATTTGGAGCAACACCATTAGCAACAGCTAAAGATTCAGCTGATTTTGACAGATTTAACGCTGCCTCTTCTGATAATCCACCAATCGTGGTTAATGCACCTAATAATTTTGTACTATCTGCAACTGCCAATCCAGTAGACACAGCTAAGTCACCAACCGAATCAGCTAAGTCTGTAGCAGCTTGGAAACTAATACCAAACTCCATACCTAATTGTTTTATTGTTGAAAGAGCTTCTTGACCCTCCATACCCAATTGAACAAATTCTTGTGACGCTCCAGCCAATTCATCTCTAAATTCAGTAACACCGATAGCTCCAAACTCACTAGCGATTGCTTCTTGTTGAGCGTTAAATTGTGTTAATAAAGCTACGGCTATTGTTAATGGATTAGTAACAAACCCACCAATCGCTGAACCTATATTACCAAACACCCCATCTAATCCATCAAAAGAGTCTGATAATTGACCACCAATTTCACCTGCAGCATCTGCTAAATCGTTAGCAGCTGCTTTCATATTATTAAATTCTTGAGAAGATTCTTGTAAACCTTTTGTAAATTCATCTTCACCTTTTTGTCTTTGAATTTGAAAACTTCTGAAAATTTTCATAGTTTTGTTTTGTGTGGTTGCGTATTTAACACCAAGTTGTGCGGATTTTGATTGTTGTTTTGCTAATTTTACATTTTCTTTTGAGTATTTTTCACTATTAGCTAGTTCATTGGCCATATCCCTTGAAGATTTAGCAACTTGTGCCATTGGTCCTGATAATTTGGACATATCAATACCACCCATAATCTTACTGATTTGAGCTGCTACATTCTTTACTTCTTTTGCACCAGCTACAGTATCTTGTCCGAATAATTTTTCTCTAGCCATTTAACATCTCTTTAAAGTTTTCCTTTAGCGTAATCATCCATAACATTTTTTACAGTTAATTTCTTCATTCTTTTTTTAGGTGGTTTGCCCTCTGCTTTTCTAACTTTATTTATAGCAGAATGCATTTTACTAATACCATCGTTAAATTTATCAACTGATTGTTGTAAGTCTTTTTCAAGTTTTTTTGCATCTTTTTTTGGTTTATCTTTTATACCAGTGATGCCTTTAAAAAGACCTTTTAAAAAGGATGAAATAATATCCTCTGAAAGAATATTTTTTGTATTCATATATGATTTTTTCTTTGACACAATACTCTCCTATTTAGATGTATCTATTCATATATAAATATCAAAGATGTGAAAAATTACTATTTAAATCTTGGATTCTTGACATTTGGTGTCCGCGCACGACTTTTTTGTTGAGATTTTTTTATTTCGTCAGCTTCTTTTTTCTTAACCTCATTTAATTCTTTGTAATAGAAAAGTCTTAAATATGTGGGCATATTATATATGTCGTTGTGAGTAAAACCTTGTCCAAAGTATATAAGTTGAAATATTTGTTTATGTATTTCTGCTTTACTTTCCGGCTTTAGGCCAAAAAAACCCAACCGTCATTGGTATATCTACCGTGACGGTTTCTCCTCCTATTTCTATTTCTTGAGATAATTCAATATCAGGAGAAACTTTTGTTAATTCTTCTCTTAAAAACATTGAATCTCTAGCTAAAATATTTAGAGCAGTTTGATTAATTACAGCCGGTGAGTTATCACCATCAACCTCTTTGATAATATATCTCAATCTTGTGGTTAATTCGGGTGATATACCAGTTCCGATTTTTTGTGAAGCTTTTATGTCTTTAGCAATAAGAACTTCTTCTTTTCCTGTTAAAACACTAAACTTTATTTTTTGTTTAGAAATAGGTAATTCACATTCAAATAAGTTCTCATCTATACTATCATCCAATTCTTTAAAAGGACAATCAGCTAAATTAAAAGTTTGTTCAGATTTACCACCAGTAGCAGGATTATCAATTTCACACACATATTCAGGACCGTATGCGAGTATTCTAGCTGCAACCATCACAGCATTTTTATCACCTATAATTAAATCTTGACATTTAACTCCTGATGTAACAATTAATGAATCCAATAATCTATCAATCACCACACCTTTTTTAATTAAATTAGCTGATGTGAGAATATCTTCCTCTTTAGCTGTCATATATTTAACTTCTACTTTACCCTCTCTTAAAGGGGAATCTTTCGGATACAATCTACCTTTACTTGGTAAATCAATTATTTCAGTTGGGAACTTCTGTTCTGCCATTTTATACCTCCAATGCTCGTCTAAACCATCCCATCCAAAACTTCTCTTGGTTTGGTTTGTCGATAACTATGTTTGCGAATCTTAAAACTCTGTATGCTCTTACTCTATCTAATGAGATGTTTTGTATAGCATTTAATGTAGCTGGTCCTAAACCACCATCTACTTCAATCTTGTTTCTGTTTTTAGAATTAGCAGCTTCTTGTAAAACCTTTACAGCACCTCTTCTACCAAAATTAACACACATATCAAAGTATATATG
>TARA_R100001463_G_scaffold84368_1_pt1 | contig 10224 bp, 26 predicted proteins | sample TARA_R100001463 | Tara Oceans TARA_R100001463 (sample SAMEA2622242) | marine metagenome | biome: marine biome (ENVO:00000447); feature: deep chlorophyll maximum layer (ENVO:xxxxxxxx); material: "saline water (ENVO:00002010), including plankton (ENVO:xxxxxxxx)" | depth 40 m
GAAGATTGGGCAAAAAGATTAATTAAAGAAAACAAAGAAAAGTTTGCAGATGAAATAAGAAGCAAAGAAGATCAACCTAGTTCATTAGATAAGTCTTATTACAGGGTTCGTTTTAAATATATTAAAAAGAGCAGAAAACCTAGCAAATCAACTAGAACATTCTGTAAGAATATGATGCGACTAGCAAAAGCAGGTTTTGTTTATAGATTAGAAGACATAGACAAAGCAAGTCGTGAAGGTGTGAACAGACAGCTAGGGCATAAAGGTCGTCCTTATGATTTATTTAGATTTAAAGGTGGTGTTTATTGTAGACACGCTTGGAAAGTTATTCTATATAGATTAAAAGACGGAACAGAATTAAGAGAAGGTCAGAGCATGGACGACTATACTAAAACAGACAGTATACCTAAATCGTATACACCAAAACCAAGAGGAATTAAAGATGCAGTAATTGCGCCAGAAAATATGCCGAATCAAGGTCATTATCCTGGTGTTAAATAAATAATAAAAATATGGCTTTAGAATATACATTTACAAGTTCAACAGGCATTACATCTAGTAAGGCTTATCACAGAATTTATAAGATAATTTATAACAATAAAAAATCAACAGCTACAGCTTGTGCAGAAGTTTTTCATAATGAAGCAGCTAGAAACAGTAATAAAACACCGATTGACGTTGTAGAATTTGAATTTACTATGGCTGTTGGCGATACAGACAAAAACCCTGTTAAGCAAGCGTATACAGCAATGAAAACTAAAGAATCTGTTAAAGATAGCAGAGGAAACATCAAAAGCATTAATTACAAAGATAAAAACGTAAAAGACGTATAATATGGCGATTCAACATACACTTTACATTAGTTCTACAAGATTAAAAAAAGATTCTGCATTAGGTGGTTCTGTTTCAGATGACCTTATTATGCCTTATATTTTATTAGCTCAAGATATGCACATACTTCCAATTTTAGGAACTGATTTAGATGCTAAACTAAAAGCTGAAATTCAAGCAGGAACATTAGCAAACCAATATAAAACACTTTTAGAAACTTACATACAACCAGCATTAGTTCAATTTGCATTTACACAATTAATGCCTTATTTAAGACTAAGGTTTGTTAATAATGCAGTTGTAGTTATGGGCGCAACAGATCAGTCTTCTAGTGCAACTTATGACGACTTAAAGCCTGTTATGGACACAGCTACTGATGCAGCAGAATTTTATCGTCAAAGAGCAATTGACTATTTGAGAAATAATTCAAGTTCTTTTCCAGAATACACAAGTAATAGTGGATCAGACCTTGACCCAACAACAAACAATTATTTTGCAGGAATTAATTTAGAACCAACAGCGCCAAGAAGCAATAGATTAAAAAGTTTTTTACAAGGTGCTAATATTACTATTTATGGCTGTTAAAAGAAGAACATATCCTTCGAGCAAGGAAAATTTTAAGAAACTTAAAAAATATATTAAAAAATTAAATTATGGCTGGACAAAGATTAACCGACAAATCGGCACTAGCAAACAATCCTGCAAGTGATGACCTTTTAATGGTCGTTGATGTAAACGATACAACAGGATCAGCAGACGGAACAAGTAAAAAGGTAATTTCTGAATATGTTATAGCAACTGAAAAGGTCAGTGTTAACAATACAGAATTTATGTCATTAGCAACAACAGGAAAAATTTTAGTTCAAAACAAGGGTGCAAATAAAATTATTATTCCTATTAGTGTATATTGTGATTATACAGCAGGCGCAACGCCTAATACAAACACAGTAAAACCAACAATTGGTTATATAGACGGAGATTCAACATACTATTGGGATCAAGAAAGGTTTGCTTTTGATTCTCCTAGTTATGCTGCGCAGTATTGGATATTTCAAGGCGCAGGAAGATCAGCAAAAGGCGTTAGTTTGTCTTCTTCAATAGCAGATGCAAAATTAATGTTTTATTTTGATGCACCACCTTCGCCAGGATCAACAGGAGTTATAGACCTTTGGACAACTTATAGACTAATAGATATATCGTAATGGAAAAATTAGAATACTTTGGTTGCTTTTTTTGTGGGAATTTACTCACTATTGGAATGATACCAACCCAAACAATAGCAGAAACAGTCATTTTAGGGCTTTTAGGGGGCTTTGTTGCTATGTTAAGCAAGGATATATATAATTTTATTAAAAGCCTCTTAAACGGCAAATAATGGGCGATTTTAAGTATTTTAGTTGGGAAGAGTTTGATTGCAAAAGTGGAAAAGGTAATGGAATAGACAATATGGACAAAGAATTTATTTGTCTTTTAGATGATGCACGAGGCATTGCAGAAGTTCCTTTTAAGATAACTTCAGGTTATAGAACGCCAGAATACAACAAAGCATTATTAGAACAAGGGTATAAAGGCTCTAAAAATTCATCTCATACTAAAGGAATAGCAGCCGATATATATGCAAAAGATTCATTTACAAGATTTAAAATTGTAACAGCATTAATGATCGTTGGAATAAACAGAATTGGAATAGGAAACAATTTTATTCACTGCGACATAGATGAAGACAAATCACAACAGGTGTTGTGGACTTATTATTAATTAAATTTATTATTATGACAGATTTTATTTTTTCAAATTGGTTAGAATTATTAATTGGCTTTATGGCTTTTATAAAGATCGTAATTAACTTAACTCCAACAGAAGATGACAACCAAGTCTTTTCTTATTTGGATAGTATCTTTAATGCAATAATTCCTAACTACAAAAAAGGTGGTGGAACGCATGAATAATTTATTAAAATTTATAGACATTACTTCAATTTTCAAAGACAAAAAATTTGGAGATGTAAAAAGGTGGTCAGCGAAAAGAACTATCGGTGGTGCAATAGTATTATACTCTTTGAACGCTATGGGTGAAAGCATTAGCTGGGAGGGTATAGTGCTTTGTGCTATCGGTATTCTTCCGTTATGTTTATCTATGTTTGAATGCAGAAAGTGTGATAAAAAATGTAAAATTTGAATTATTACAGACCTAGAATATCACGCACAGAATGGGACTTAATAAAAGAATATAGAGATAATGACAATACTACGGCTAATAACATTTTAGTTATTGGCGATCTTCACGAACCATTTTGCTTAGATGAATACTTAGATTTTTGTAGAGAAAAATATATTGAATTTAACTGCAATGAAGTTGTCTTTATTGGTGATATAATAGACAATCACTATTCATCATATCATGAAACAAACGCAGACGGTATGGGTGGTGCTGATGAATTAGAATTAGCGATAAAAAGAATAGCGCGTTGGCGAAAAGCATTTCCTGTAGCCACTGTTATCATTGGAAACCACGACAGAATGGTTATGCGTAAAGCACAAACAAGTGCAATTCCTTCTAAATGGATCAAATCTTATAAAGAGGTATTAGAAGTTCCTAAATGGAATTTTGTTGAACGCTATGAAAAAGATAATGTTCAATATATTCATGGTGAAGGTGGTCAAGCGTTTAGCAAGTGTAGGGCTGACTTAATGAATACAGTTCAAGGTCATTTACATACTTTAGCAGGATGTCAACATTTTGTCGGCAGAAAATTTAGAGTATTTGGAATGCAAGTTGGTTGTGGAATTAATCACGAATCTTATGCTATGGCTTATGCTAAATATGGAAAAAAACCTGCTATTGGGGCGGCGGTCGTTTTGAATAACGGAAAATTACCCATAAATTTATTAATGGAATTATGAAAAATAAAAACCTATATAGAGAAAAACTTCAATTGGGTGCTTATTATACTTATGACAAAAACCATAAAAAAGTTTATGACATTAAAGGTATAAGAAAAGACTTTAAGAGGTTAATCGAAAAATTGAAATAATTAATGTGGTGGGATTCCGTAATAATCCTCAAATCTCTCACAATCAATTTCATGCATTTCACGCTGTGTAATTAGCTTAGGCATACTGTCAGCGTCTACTATTTCTTTGCCTTTATATAACTTCATTTTTAGATCAGCTATATAATCACCTCTTTCAGCTTTGTTTAAAATATTATTCCAATTTTTAAAGTTACGCATATTGCTAAATAATACTGTTCTATAGCTTTTCCCTATACCTTTAAAAAAGATGTAGTATATGCTTCCACCATGTTTAGAATTATAACTCTTGCTAGTTTTTACGAATTGTAATGTTTTCATATTATAGATTTTTAGGTTTGAACATTCTATTTGATCCATACATATGGTCTAAATGATCTTCTGAATCTTTTTCAAAATATCCAATAAGTTTAAAAGATGCTTCATCTTTTATCAATTCAGAAACAAATTTTTCTAAATCTTTTTCTGTTGATCTTAAACGAATTTCATTATACTTATATTGTAAATCTGTTATTTCAAGATTTAGGTTGTAAGGGTTAGTAACACCACAATTGACATATCCTTTTCCTGTAATTATCCAATTTTTCATATATTTATTATTTTAGAATGTTCGTTACATTTAGAACAAACATCCGATTCTTCAATTAATTTAGCATTGCAACAATTAGAAACTTCTTCTGTAATTCTTTCAAACAAAATTGTCATTCCTGTTTCTCCTAAGAATTTCCAATCGTCTTTAGCTTTGTATTCTAACCAATCTAAACGACCTTGTTTAGTTGAAACATTTATTTCTTTTATTTCTATTGTTCTCATTGTAAAGTAATTTTAGTTTCACCTTCTGTTTCTAATTCTTTTTGATACTCTCTTGTTTTTTCTAATAATACATTAATAGATTCTACATCATAAAACATTCCTTCTCTTTTTGATTCCTGTCTTTGTTTTATTAGTTTAAGTTCTAAAGCATCTAATGCTAATTGAATGATTGATTTATTCATAGTTTTAATAGTTTTGTTTCCACAAATATATATAAAATTAATTTAACACGAACATAATAATTCTTTTTATTTATTAACAATTGGAATGTTAATAACTATTAAATTAATTTGTTTGGTTGTTAAAAAAGATTTATTAATATTGTCCTATAATTTTAAATATAAAATCATGAATGATAAATTAAAAGAAACTATTGAATATGCAATGTTTAAGCATAAAGTATCTAAATTAGAACTTTCTGAATATATGGACGTATCATATCCAACAATGCTTTCAAAGTTAAAGCGACCTGAATTAATGAAATTTAGTGAAGCTGATAAATTATGTAAAATTCTTAATTTAGAATTAAGAGTAGATTTTTTAAATATATAGATATGGAAACAAAAAAAGATATATTAAATAGATTATTTGTAGAAAATAATTTAACAAGTGAAGATGTTTTTAAACATCAACATTACACAATAATAACAAGAAGTGGTATTGAAAAGATTCAAGCTAATTTGCAAATTTATTGTGCTTATGAAGTAATTAAATGTGAACCTAATTTCGCAGTAGTTAAAGCAAAAGGTGAAATAACAAAAGATGGAGATGAAAAATTTGTAGAAACATTTGGAAGTGCATTAAAAGGAGATTCCTTCAAAGATGGAAATACTAACAGTTGGTATGTAATGGAGATGGCTGAGAAAAGAGCAATGTCAAGGGCAGTCCTTAAATTAGCAGGGTTTTATGAATTTGGTGTTTTTGGAGAAGATGAAAGCGAATCATTTAAAAAAAATTAATAATCAATAAAAATTAAAAATATGTATCAAATAAAAGGTAAAATAACAGAAGTTAAAGATCAACAAATAAATACAGATAAAGGTGATTTTGTTAAAAAGCTAATTACAATAGAAGAAACAACTACTGATTTTCGTCACATTATGCAATTTGAATTATTCGGACAAAATTCTATTAATGTAATTGAACACTCTAAAAAATTATCTGCAGGGCAATATGTAGATATTGATTTTTATATTAAATGTAGAGAATACAAAGGAAAGTTTTATAATACTTTAATGATTAAAGATTGTAGAATTAGAGAACAAGAAAGCATTGAGTCAATTACTAACGAACATAATCCACCATTTTAAATTATCCTGAAAGTGCCTGTCTGTAATACTTGTTTTATTAGTTAGTTTATCCTTATATTTAGGACAGGCATTTTCTTAACTCTTTAATTATGAAAAAAACATATTTTAACCACGATTCAGTAGCAAGATTAGATATTAGAGTTATAAAGCTAAGGTCTAAGCTAGGATATGAAGGTTATGGCGTATTCTGGGCAGTATTAGAATTATTATTTACAGAAGAAAATAAACTTTGTATTGAAGACTATGATTCTTTAGCTTTTGGTTTACAATGTGATCCTAAAATTTTAAAGCAAGTCATTGAAGATTTTGATTTGTTTGTTATTGAGGATAATTGCTTTTATTCAAGACGTTTAAATAATCATATAGAAGAAATTAATAACAAGTCAAAAAAAGCAAAAGAAAACATAAATAAAAGGTGGAATAATACTAAAGTAATACAATCGAATTACCAACGTAATACTAGTAAAGTAAATAAGAGTATAAGTAAAGTAAATAAAAGTATAGAAGAAAGAATAGTGGATTTTAAAAAATCCATTCAATCAATAGAAGGAATTAATGATGAAGATAAAAAAGCATTCTTTTTGTATTGGACTGAAAAAAACAAGTCTGGTAGCAAATATCGTGCAGAAATGGAAAAGACTTTTGATATAAGCAGAAGATTGAAAAGGTGGTCAAATAACAATTTTAATAAACAAAAATCAAGATTTCCAGATTATTTTGATTCATTACTTTTCAAAAGAATGGACGATTCATCTAAAAAAGAATATGAACAGCACCTTAAAAATTTAGGATATGTAACAGAATACAATCCAAATGCAGGGCAAAAATGGATTAAGAAATGAAAGAATACGAATTACAAAAAGCAGTTTGTAAATACTTAGACTTACAGAATGTTTTATACTGTGGCTCAATGGGTGGACAGTATCAGGTGCATATGAGTCAACGAATCAAAGCAAAAAAAAGTGGATATAAAAAAGGATTTCCAGATTTGTTTATTTATGAAATTTCAAAAATAGACAAAAAACTATATGCAGGTTGTGCAATAGAATTAAAAGTTGGATATAATAAAGCAACTAATGAACAGAGATATTGGCGAGATCAACTAAGAAAAAGAGGTTTTTATGCTGAGATATGCACAGGAATAGATGAAGCCTTAGAAGTTATTAATCGTTATTTAAAAGGAAAAATAGAATGAAGATATTGAATTTATATGCTTGTCTTGGTGGCAATCGATACAAGTGGAATGAAGTTAAAAAAGACATACAGGTCACAGCTGTTGAATGGGATGAAGAACTTGCAAAATTATATCAAGAAAGATTTCCAAATGACACTGTTATTATAGCAGATGCTCACCAATATCTGTTAGACCATTATAAAGAATTTGATTTTATTTGGAGTAGTCCACCTTGCCCCACACACAGTAGAATTAATATATCAATGAAAAATAAAAGAAAAATGAAATACCCTGATATGTCTTTGTATCAAGAAATAATTTTTTTAAAGCATTATTATAATGGAAGATATTGTGTTGAAAATGTAATTCCTTTTTATGAAACTTTAATTCCAGCAGAAAAAAGAAAAAGACATTTATATTGGACAAATTTTACAATACCAAAAATACTAAGCACAAGAAAAAACCCAGACTTATCAAGAACTAAAAAATTAATTGATGCTTTGTCAAATTTCCATGATTATGATTTTAATAAATATAAAGGGAAGCAAAGGAAAAATAAAATTGCTAGAAATTTAGTTGACTATGAAGCTGGAAAAACAATATTTGAAGCAGTTTTAAATATAAATAAAAACAACTATAAACAAACAGATTTATTTGATGAAAGTTAAAAGAACATTTTTTAATTCAAGAAAAGACAGATTGTTTGATAATTATGTTGATATAAACAACTACTTGTGGATAATTTTATTTGATAGTGGTGCAGAACTTACTTTTATTTTACGAGATTTAAAAAAAGATAATAACGTAATAAATTATATTTATAAAAAACTACACAGTAGATTTGATAATATAATGGAGATAGAAAAAAACAAAATAACTGATGTAGAATATAATTTAATGAAACAGGCAAATATACCTTCTATAATAAAGATATGTTAGACAAATACCTAATTGAAAACTATGATAAGCTAAAGGACATGGCTTTCAATATAGCAGGTAAAAAAGGAAAAGACGATTTATTAAGTTTTGTTATTGAAGAATTATACAAATGCGATCAAGAAAGAATATATGAAATTATAAAAAAAAATCAATTAACATTTTACATTGCTAGAGTAATGCTCAATCAATACCATTCTAAAACAAGTCGTTATTATTATAAATACAATAAGTATTATGAATATCACACCACCACCACAATAGAAAGCATTACAGCAGACAACACAGAATACACTATAAAAGATAAAAACCAAATAGAAGAAAGATTAGATTGGATTGAAGAAAAACTTAAAGATTGTTATTGGTTTGATTCGCAGGTTTTTAAAGTTTATTATTTAGAAGAACATAGTTTGAATAGTATGGCTAAAGCAACCAAGATAAATAGAAACACACTATTTAAAGCTATTAATAATGTCAAGAAGTATTTAATTAAAGAAAAAGAAAATGTTTAACGATCAAGAAGAAGAAGTCATTGCAAATGTAATTGTTGTATTAGTTACTTTGTTTTGTTTAGGACTTTTATCTATAGCAATAATATGAAAAAAAGCAGAATAATAAGAGCAATAAAAAAAGCTGATACTGATATGATTAAAAAATATAATATGGTATCATTTAGCGATGAAAAAGGAAAAACCTATGTTCTAGGAACAAAAGAAGGTTTTGATATAAAGATTAACGAAGCTGTTAATTTTACAATCCATAAGGTATTAGAAAAAATAGATGACGAAACAATTAGAGATAAATTTTTAAATTCAATAAAAGATGACAAAAAGTAAAGGTTTAGGCGATTCAATTGAACGCATAACAAAAGCTACAGGCATAAAAAAGGTTGTTGATAAAATTAGCGAAGTCACAGGAATAGACTGTAAATGTAGTGAGAGAAAAGAAGCATTGAATAAAATGTTTCCTTATGCAAAGGTCAGACAATTCACAGAAGATGAAATGTCAATATATGAATCTGTTCTTCCTAGAATTGGCGACAGAATAAGTGGACAGGATCAGGCAACATTAGTAAAGCTATATAATAAAGTATTCAATGCTAATAAAAAACCAAGCAGTTGTGGTAGTTGTGTAAAGCAAACTGTTGCGCAATTAGCTAAAGTTTATGTAAATAGTTGTAAATTAGAAGATAATGAGTCAGATATTTAGATTCTGTTGTAGATGCGTTAGAATGACACTAATGCAAGATAATTGTTGTTATTTTTGCAAAGGTAAGTTTGTAGTCGCAAGTCCAACAGACGATTTTAAAATTAAAAGAAGAAAAAAGGAAGTTGCAGAATCATACTAAGGTGTATATGAACTTTTTCGGCTATGATGAAAGCTCGACCATACTATGCGAAATGTGTAATGATGTAGCAGTAGACATTCACCATTTAGAACGTAGAAATAAAATTAAAAATGATTATATAGAAAATTTAATTGGTGTTTGTCGTGATTGTCATATTAAAGCCGAGTCGGACAGATGCTTTAATATGTATTGTAAAATAAAACATTTAGAAAATGTATGTGTTCAAATTTATAGTTTAATAGAATTAGAAAAAAGATTAAAGAAATATGAAAATAGAAAAGATAGAGATAAATAAATTACAACCTGCAAGTTACAATCCAAGACAGATAAGCAATAAGCAATACAAAGACTTAAAAGAAAGTATTAAAAAGTTTGATTTAGTTGATCCTATTATTATAAATAAGGATATGACAGTTATTGGGGGTCATCAAAGACTGAAAGTTTGCAAAGACTTAAAGCATACAGAAATAGATTGTGTTGTATTAGACTTAACAAAAGAAGAAGAAAGAGAATTAAATATAAGACTCAATAAAAGTGGTGGTGAATTTGATATGGATATTCTTGCAAATGAATTTGAAATAGAAGAATTAAAAGATTGGGGTTTTAAGGATATTGACTTTGGTTTTAATATAGACAAAATAGTTGAAGGCAACACAGAAGATGACCACATACCAGAAGTAAAGGAAAGCAGAGTAAAATTAGGTGATGTTTGGGAACTTGGAAAACACAGATTGATGTGTGGAGATAGCACAAAAGAAAGTGATGTTGAAAAGTTAATGAA
>TARA_R100001463_G_scaffold15626_9_pt1 | contig 10223 bp, 9 predicted proteins | sample TARA_R100001463 | Tara Oceans TARA_R100001463 (sample SAMEA2622242) | marine metagenome | biome: marine biome (ENVO:00000447); feature: deep chlorophyll maximum layer (ENVO:xxxxxxxx); material: "saline water (ENVO:00002010), including plankton (ENVO:xxxxxxxx)" | depth 40 m
CTTCATGCGAATCAATTCAAGAAGTAATTTAGCATTACCTTTCTTCAATCTGAAATGGGGCAAACACTTTGTCAGAAGACTGCTAACATCAGCCTGTGAATAGAAATTTAAACGGTTGATTAATCGAGTATCTTGTGGTGATTTTTGGTCAAGATGCATACGGCCAAAACCAATTGACTTATGCATCTCCACCATAAATGCCTTCCCTCTTTCTCCAGTAGCCACTAAACCCACTCTAGGATTCATATTACGGTCTAGAGTAATGTAACCATCAGAGTCAATAAAAGCAGCAGTATAAGCCCAAATGTTTTTCTTAATTTCACTTGGCACTTTGTAGTATGCTCCATCAAGGGAAACAATATCCAACTTCTTAATCATTTTAGAAATAACTTGAGGACTGGTTATTTTATACATTGATGTAGGCATTCTTTCATGAATTTGTCTAGCACCAATGCCCTGATGTTCGCAAACCATTTTCACAATGAAATCTTCTTGTCTTGCTTTTTTGGATTTGGTAATAGATTGATTACTCACCTTTGCAATGCAATCTCTAAATTCCCTCTTTGCCTTTCTCATTGTCTTAGAAAGATTAGCATATTCTTTAGTGTATGCCATATCCTTTTGCTCAATTTCCGCTTCCCAGTATTTGCAAAGAGCATCAACAACTTTTCTTCTAGACTGAATATCTTTCATTTTGTGCAACTTGTGTAGGTCTTTTTCGTTAAATCTCATTTTGAGTAGAGTTTCTTTGTAAGGTGATAGCCAATGAATAGAGTCAATGCACTTGTATAGATGGTCGGTATAAGCATCAATCATAGTATCAATAGCCTTTGCCATCTTTTCTCGATGTTCTCCTTTTAGACCTCTACGGGTCTGCCTCATCGTTTTGATTAAGTCGGGAACGGTTCTATCTTCTACTACATATTCTGGAGGAAACTCATCGAGCATTATTCTTGCTTCGCTAGCATTAATTTTGTAAAAATCAGATATTTTGCTAATCTCTTCAAACTCAGACATTATGTTACCATTAGAAAGAATGCCCGCTAATTTAGTATCGTCTTCTAATTCAATATCTAATTCTTCTTCGACGGATTCTTTCGCTTGTTCCGACTCTCTTTCTAATTCAGCCAATCTCTGCATTTGAGGAATGGCTTGTTCATATTGTTCAGCAGTTGGCATTAGTCATCATCCTCATCATATTCTTCAACTGGTGTCCATTCGGGGTCATCTTCACTAAATAGTAATTGCCCGACTTTAATCGCATTTGTATTCCAAACACAGCCAGAATCTACATCCCAACTACTTATCCAATTCATACTTCCTCTAGGGAATCCTAAAGTATCTACGTTGGCATCTATGTTATCATCTAATGATTCGCCTTTGAATGTTCTACCCATCACTTCTATGCCATCATAATCCTCTTGAACTCTTTCCCAATTAATTAGAGGTCGCCAATCATAGTGTTTCCAATTGTCTGATAAGTCTTTTCTGTTTCGGTTTCTGTATGTCCTGAACGTATTGCTTTCTCTTGAAGCGAAAATGTCATCTTTATACTTCTCCCAAAAATCTATGTGGTCTTGTTTTGTTTTAAGTTGCAAAACATTACCAACAATTTTTACTTCATAAAAATATTTGTAGTGTTCAGACCCCATGTTGTCAGTAACCCAATCAACCCATTGTGTTCCTAAACCATACCATAAGCCCGAAGGTTTATCTCCATGAAGACCATAAGGATTTCTAATATTAGTGTCCATTCTTTCTACAGGGCTTTTACTTCTCCAATCATCTTTGTCAAATACACCCTTATTAGGAGTAGCGATTGTTCTCATATCTCTAGGAACATCCATCTTATCATGAATGTCGCTAATTGGCTTCTTGAGGATTTTAAACCATGCCATTTAAATCCCTCAAAAATTCAATCCTAAACCAAAACTCGCACTCGCTTTTGGCTTGTCGTCAAAAATTCCCATATCATCAAGCAGTATGAAGTTATCTGTGGCTTGATATGTTGCTGCATTTGCTAAAGCCAAACTCATAACCATGTCGTCATGTGCGCCAACGCCTTCAAATTTTCCTCGTTCTGTAATAGCAAACATAGATAATTCCTCAATTAAGGCGGAAGTAACTCTTCGGCTTTCTTCATTACCATAAGGAAAATTCATCTTGTTGTTCTCAAGAGTCATTTGTAGATTCAGAATTACTTCTTGTTTCTTTCTTCGAGTGGTGTTAAAATCATGAATATTCAAATCAGCAACTTGTCGAAGTTCTTGAGTAAATGATTTAGCGAATGTATTTGTTTCAAAGAGAATAACTTCGGGTCTGAACATTTGTCCTATCAATTTAACTTTGTTGATGTTCTCTCTAAATTCTACATTCTTTGCTCGGTCAATATACACAATGGATTTATTTTCATTAGAATCCATCTCTAGAACAGTAATTACATTGTAATCTCCATCAGTAGAAATAGCGGGGTCTACGCCAACAAAATATTTGTAGCCTTCTCTTCTCATTGGTTTCAAAACCAAATCCTTATTCTTTGCATTGTCTAAATGTTCTGGATTGAATAGAGACGTTCCTGTTGAAATAGGCACACACATATATTCTCTTGTGAATTTAAGAGAACCGATTTCAGCCTTTCTTTCCATCAAAGAATCATAATCCCAACGGGCTGGCCATAGAGGTTCGTTGAGAGCATTGAGACAAGGGTAATTTCTGACCGTATAGGCTTGATTCTCGGACAGTTGTTGGTAAATATCAGTATAACTGAATGGAGTCCCAATAACACGCAGAGAAGCCGTGTGATGAAGCGTAGGAATCATATCCCCATAAAACCAATCTGTAACCTTCTGAATACCGCTTACGCTAAACTCTTTCAAAGGGTCGTCAATGATAATCTCTTGAGGGTGCAATCCACGAATCTGAGAACCAACAGAACGCTCAAGAATTTGATTGCCGTTGGTCAAAGTAATGTTACCGATAGCCCAACCTCTAGCGGGTTTAAATTTCTTAAGAAGAGGATGCTGAAACAGTTTATCAATATCCCTCATGTGAACCATTGTCTGTTTTTGGTTCGATGAGATGTAAAGCATTTGGTATGGGGGTTCTTGAAAAATTAGATTCCAAACAACCCATGAATGCATGAATACAGATTTACCATGACCTCTTGAACAAATAATAACTGTTCTTTGTGTAGTGTTCATTAATTCATGCCATTCTTGTTGATGTTGGGCAAAATCTAATTTTAGAACATTTTGGAAAAAATATGGAAACGAGTTTTTGGATAACTTCATATCCATCTCATGCTCTAGATTAAGTGCATCTATTTCCATAAATTCACCCTAGCATATTTTGGATTTTACGCATATATCTTTCTACATACTCATTCTTTTCTTCTTCTGTAAAGTCACCCATATCGCTAATAAAATCAATAACTGATGCTTCTGCGATTGCTGCTTCTCTTAGAATATGTGCTTCCATAATGCCAAATAATTTATTAATTTTAGGAATATGCATAAGTAAGGCCAGTTTGTTGCGTCCTGCCTGTTGTTGCACATCTTCTATTATTTCTTGATGGAGTAAACTCAATGGCTCTAGCAATGCACCATGAACGGACTCAATAAGATTAACTTGAGGCTTTCTTTGAACTGTTCCTCCAGTAGAATAAGCATATGCCTCATCCATACTTAGCATTTTGATTATTGCATCAAGCAAATCGTGTAATTTGCTGCCAGAATCTTCATTTTCTCCATTAAGAGCATTTGCAACAGATTCGCCCAATTTATCCAGTAATTTTTGAAACGCATCACCCAAAACATACTTTACTGCTCGATGAGCATTTTCATGAACTGATATTTGTTCAAGATTCATAATCACAAATTCATCATCTTCACCTTCCGAACCCACCGAAGATAAATTCAAAGTAATTTCATCTTTTCGAGGGTCATACCAAGCAGTATTCCGATTATCTGGCTCAAAAACCAAATTATCTACTTTGAGTATTTCTTTCCAATTCAACAGTTCCACCTTCTTCTCGCTGCTTTGGCTTTTTCACTGTAAGTCCCATCTTTTCTTTTGAATCCTCTTGACCTTGCACAGAAAGATTTACGTCTTTTTGCTGCTTTACTTCCTCGTTTAAGTTTACTAGGTTTTGTTGTTACTGGTGGCTTTAGATTAGAACCCTGTTCACGCTTAAATTTAGCACGACCCTTTGCACTTAAGCCTCCAGTTCTAGCATGAATCTTTTTGTTGTAGCCTTTAAATGGCTTCTTTTTCTTCTTAAGAATCTCTTGCCAATCACTCATATGCATCACCTATCATATATCCCAATTGCTTTCCGACTTTAATATCACTAGGATAATGACTTCCCATCTGCATCCTCGATAGTGAGATTCTATCGGCCATTGCTTTTAATTCTTTTTTCCTTTTTGGGTATCTTTTTGTCAGAACTCGCTCAAGACCATGAGCCAACATGGAGTGTCCACTAGGGAATGCGGGAGTATCGTCTGTCTTTGTTTTTGTTTCTTGAATCTTATCCGATACTTGATGTGGTCGAGGTCTTTGGTATTTCATCTTCAATGATATTGCATAGTAATTGATGTCATCAATTAAGTCATCATATTCTTTTCTATTGGCATCAACGATACTAAACATCTCTTTCTCAGGTTTTAAATCGGCATCTTTCATTTGCTTAGGATTGAGTTTCTTTTCTTCCATGATTTTGATAATTGCAGGTATCTCAGTTTCTTCTTTTGGATAACTAAGTTTGGGTATGTCTAGTTTGATTTTTGGTGTTCTTTGTAGAATGGATTTCTTTTCTTTAGAAAGAGAACCTTCCCACTTTAATTTTTTAAGAACAGAAAACCAATTCATAATATCACTTTTGGCTAAACTTCTTTCCTGTGGGAACGTGCTGTTGGCCTTTCTTACGGCCTTTTCTTTTCTTTGAATCTTGATACCTTAAAGTTTTTTTATCTGTTCTTTGGTAAGTTGCTTTCGGCATATATCTTCCCTTAGTTTTAGATTTAGGTTTCTTTCCTTTTGCCTTTGCACTATGTTGTTCAGCACTTCCCCAATCTTCATCAGTCCAATTGCTCAAGTCCTGTTGTCTTTTTGATTTAGCCTTGAGAATATTACGCCAATTAATTTTTATAGCCACCACCTTCCCGTTTATACGCTGCGGCAACCATTTGTGCTTTTCTTGCAGACCATTGACCTGCTGCACCACCTTTAGTTCCTGCTTTTATTCTATTGAATATTCTTCTACGAAGTGCAGGTTTAGTATAGTTACCTGCTTGATTAACAGTAGATTTCTTTTTCTTTTTCTTAAGAACTTCTTCCCACGACTTATGGAACTTCTCTAAACTTCTATCGAATACGTCTGTTTTTGTTTCTCTATATCCCATGCTTTTAATCGCTGCTTTTAGATAGGATTTTAGTTTTCTATTCATTACATTACCACTAGTATTGAATGTTCTTCTGACTGAAATTTTTGAACCTGAATCTAGATGTTCAATAAAATTCTGAACAAATCTTCTGTAGACTCCAAAATCTAAAACAAACTTTTCATCTAAGTCAAGCATTGCAACTGCCTTTTTAGCAGCATCTTTATCATATTTCTTTCTCTTTGCTATATCTTCCATTATTCATCACCTGTTGGATATATTGCTCCCAATCTTTTTCCGAATTCTTCATTCCATGTCATAATCCATTTCTTAACATCTTCTGGATTAAATCCTAGCATTTTACCTCTAGGCGTTGTAATGAGTTCCAAATGTTCTTTATCATCAAATCCTCCTCCTGATAAATTAGCATCCTTTCTAGCCTTTGTAGATTGCCATGCCCAACTTCGATATGTGATATAATCCACCATCTCTTCGGGTTCGGCTTCTACGTCTCTACCCCCTGCTACTCCTTTGATTTTTAAAATACTTCTCCATTCAGAAGTATGGCGAATCCACTTTTGCACTTGGTCTGAAAAAGTTAGTCCTTCTATTTCACTTTGGACTTCTTCGGGTAACTCTTCAACTTTCATATCTGTAAATCCTTTACCTCGATACTTGTCAATGATTCCGCTATTTGCTATATTGATGTAGAGAGTCTTAGAACCCTTTTCTTGTATGGCTTTGTCAATTAACATACCGAGTAGTCCACGCCCTCTAAATCCTTCTCTAGTATGGACTCCTGCTCCCAATAATGCTCTTTTGTATTCAGAAAACCCGACAACGCCAACTGGCCTATTTTCAAAAAAAGCCACAAACATTCGAGCAGGGCTTGTAGCCCAAAGGGAATCAGGAGAAAGGGTTTTGAATCTCATTCTTCTTTTCTGATAATCAAAATAGCCATCTTCTTGAAAAGTCTTTACTGCCTCTTCCTCACTCATTTCTTGAAAAGAAATGTCATTCGCAGTAAACGGTTCAGCCATTAGAATCACCTAAAGTTAGCCTTAATCAAATACACTTGGTCTTCTGTAATTCCATATTCCTTTGAAATGTTATTGTGAGAATCTTCTGACTTTATAATACTGCTAACCTCAAGATGGCTCAAATCAACTTGTTCTTTCTTATACAGCATATCAGCAATGACCCCATAAGAGTTATGCTTAAGTGGTAAGAAACCGTAAATGATTTCCTTTCCTAGTGCTTTACGAATCTCATCATGAGCCTCTAATAACATCTTTAGCATAATAGGCAAGTCATCTTCAACCTGTTGAATTACCTCTTCTAGCCTATCATATTGAGTTTTTCTTTTAGTTCCCTTCGTCATTAGCGACTGATTTGTTCTCATAAATTGAGGAAGTGCAAAAATTGGGAATGGTTTTCTCTCCTTGAAATCCTTCTCATATTTTTTGGCTCGCTGTGTAATTGTTTTACCAAAGAAATCCTCTTTCTCCATATCATATTCTTCTGTTTCATCCATGAAGTGCCTTAGAACTGCCGCAAAATAATTTCTGTTTTTCTCTTCATTGCCCATCATATTTGTTAATGCAATAGAAGCATCTTCGGCCAAATCAATAAGATTCTCATTTACTCGAATATTAGGGCTTTGTAACTTAACAAGAAAGTTAGCAAGGTCAGCCATTGAGAAGTGGCTAATTGTTGCCTTTTCAGTTGTTGCTAGAACTTCAAAGGTATCTCCCATCAAACTTTCTCCACCAACGTCTTTCAAGAAAACCGATAAAGCCCTTGCTCCACGCCCTGTGCTGTATAGCGGTATTTCAATTGGTAATCTCCCAACATAAAGAGGGTTAATGTAATATTCAGCATAAGCCTCTAGGAGTTTCTTTAGTAGGTCAAATAAATCTTTAGTTTGAGTCATTTCTGGCCTAAGTTGTCCTCTTTCTCCTGTGCTTTGAGGTATTCTTCTAGAACCTTCTCGAATTAGTCTTTCTGGTATTGTGCCTCTAGCATCACTAGAACTGTCTCCGAAACTCCCACCTAAAACTGTTCCCCGACCTGATGTTCTCACACCAACAGCGAAACCAAACTTACGGTCTGTTAGAAGTAAGTGTATCTTTTCAAACATCTCGTCGAGGTCTTCTAAAATATCAATAGAAATTTTTTCTTTCTTTCCAGCAGAAACCATCTTAGAATCTTCATCTAATTGAATAAATTTACGAAACTCATTGTTTGAAAGAACGGAGACAGGTAAAGCAAAAACATTACCATCAATAATAGTGGTTTCCTTTACTTCTGAAATAAGATTTTTAAGGTCTGTTCTAAAATCGAGTAGGGTTTCTCCCTCTCTTATTGTTTCAAGAGTTTCCCGCAAAATTGCTTGGCTTTCTTGGTCTAGTGCCAATAGTCGAGTATTTCTCATTAATTCATATGCTAGAAGCGGGTCTGTTTCTCTTCGGGTCAAATCGAGAGAATCATATTGCTCACTCCCTTGTTCGGGGTCTAAAACATCTTTGGCTAACTCTTCTTCAAGATAATCTTTAGGGTCATTTATTTTGCTTGAAGATTCTGCATCAGCAACAGTATTTTCCCAATCGGGAAGAAATTCGTCTTCTTCATCGCCCCTTTTAATTTTGCTGTCTTTTAATGCTAAACCCTTTGCTGCTATAATTCTATCCAAAGCAGCAATTAATCTCAATTTAGGGTCTTTCTCCACTAATACGTTTGCTCTACTAAAGTCGGCAATGTATTCTAAGTTTTTATCGCCATAATCTTTCTTTATTTGTTTTAATTCTGAATCAAACCTTTCAAGAAATTGTTTTCTCTCAGGATTTCTTCTTCCAACGGAAAGTAAAGCAACTTTTGAAAATTGTTCGGCTTTTGTAAGAAAATTATCTAATGCTGCTTTAAATCCATCTTCTTTACCATATAACTTAGAAACTTCCACCCAATAATCATAAATGTCTTCTCTAACAGAAGATTTTGACAAGTTTGTAGCACCTAAGTATTTACCAATATCTACGTTAATTTCTTTCGAGGTATATGTTTTCTTTTCCTTCTTACCTTCTCTTGTCATTCTTGAACGTATCTTCTTTAGATTTGCAGTAAGGTTATCTTTCTGTTCTTCGGGAAGGCTGTCAAAATATGCGGATAGTAGTCTTCTATATTGAGTAGAATTGATACTATCGTCCATAGTTTCAATATTAATTTCATCCAATCTTGTATTCAAGAAATCTGAAATTTTGTATTTGATTCCATCGTTATCTGAAATACCCATTCTAAGAAGAGGGTCAAGAGTTGCTGTTCCAGTAGTAACTTCTTTTTCCTTTTGCATTTCACGGAATCTTCTAAAGAACTTCTTTCTTGCCTTTGCAATGTCCTCTTCTGACTTTCCTTCGGAGGCCATTTTTTCAGAAATTGTTTCCCAAATCCCATTCCTTCGCTCTTTACGTTCTTGACTTCCTTTACTGGAAGTGCTGATAATCTCTCTAAGTTGAGTCTCATATTCTTTGAAATCATCCATAGTTATTCACCTTCCAATAGTCCTTCCTTCTTGAGTGCTTCAATGGCTCGTATTGCCTTATCCCTGCTTCTCCCAGCAACATTAATGTAGTTTTTGGCGAAGTCATTCAACTTATTCTGAAACGCACCAAACATCGCCTCCTTAAAATCCTTTAGGAATTTTGGCATTTTCTTATTGAGGTCGTTGAGTATTTTCATCTTCTCTTCATCGTCTTCGGTATCGGAAACCTTTTCTAAAGCATCATAAATAAGATTCTCATTCTCTCCCATCATAACTTCGCTGACTTTTGCTAAGAACGTCAAACTGTTTTTGGGATTTAGTTTATCCATGAAATTCGCACTCATTTCATCAGTATCTAGAATGTTTTCAATCTCATCATTTTCTAGAGACAAGACGTAAGCAATAAATCTATTATCGCTTTTCTCGCTTTCAATTGCATCTTCAACTAATTCTCTAAATTGGTTTTCTGGAAGTGTCAAGTTTTCCCCCGCAAGTATTTTTTTCATTTGTGTAGGGCTTACTGGTTCGTCATCTAACATAACAGTAGCATAACGAAAACTATCGTCTCTTCTGTATTCTACTTCTAATTCACCGTGTTCTTCTTCCAAATCTTTATTCCACATAGATTTAATTTGTCGAGCCTCTTCTTCTGAGAAATCTGTTTTAAGAAAACTTAGTGCATTCGCTGATGCAGGATTAACTGCGTTATTAAATTCAGTAAGAAGAGTAGGATTAGTCTTGATTTTCTCTCTAAGTCTGGCTCGGCCAGTTTCTATATCTCCTAAAGAATTAGGTTCTACATCTCTATATCTTTCTCTATTTATTCCATAAGAACTAGGCTTATTTTGAGTAATCATGTTGTAAATATCGTTAAGAACGATAGTTTCAGTTAATTTTCGACTAACGATTGCAGTTTTCCTAACATCGCCAAAGAAATCTTTAAACCAGTTTTCTTTAGTATATGGGTTCTTCAAGAGTAGATTTGCAAAGGGATTGAGAACTAAACTTCTTGTTCCTCTACCTTTGCTGGCCTTTGCGGATTCTCTTGTTAAAAAGAAACTCGGAGGAAAATTGTATGTTGCTTGAAAATCAACACTAGTCTCTTCATCCCCTTCTCCAAAGGTTCTTGAAACTGTTCCGCTTTGCAATGTCTTTGGCATAAAGTCCAAAATGGAGTATGGCACTTTCTGAATAGCCTTGAGATACTTTTCTACATCAGAATAATTGGAAATACTGGCGGGAGTAAATTCTACACCCCTCACAATCAAGTCTTGTAGTTTCTCAGCACTCAATTGCTTCTTTTTCTT
>TARA_R100001463_G_scaffold28426_3_pt1 | contig 10216 bp, 24 predicted proteins | sample TARA_R100001463 | Tara Oceans TARA_R100001463 (sample SAMEA2622242) | marine metagenome | biome: marine biome (ENVO:00000447); feature: deep chlorophyll maximum layer (ENVO:xxxxxxxx); material: "saline water (ENVO:00002010), including plankton (ENVO:xxxxxxxx)" | depth 40 m
TCTTAGAGCCACGTTCGGTAGTGTGGTGAGGTATCACCCTGTTTACGGCTTAGATGTCTTTAAAAGAGATTTTCCTAATTATGATGATTTTGAAACAGTTTCAAATGAATTAGGATATATTAAAGAGTTTTATTTTATAGATGCTAACAACAATGGACATTTAGATAGAATGGAACAGTCGTTTTTTAGATGGTTGCTAAATGGTGATGTGGTTGCTCAAAATACAGCACAATTTCAACAATACTATTCTACAATACCCGCAAGATATAATAGAGATAAATTAAATGAACTTGGAAATCAATATACGCTTTCAGGCGTTGCTGGTTTGTCTTATTATCTACATAAAGACAGCTTTTTTATCTTAGCTTATGGCAATTACTTCTTTATAAATGAAAAAATAACAGAATATGGATCAGACACAAACGATTATGATTTCGGTGTGATAGCAAATTGGAAAATAAACAGATCATTTTCGTTCTATACTCAATTAGAATACTTGAAGTATTTTGAAAGAGAAAACTATACAATCAATTTAGGAATCAATTTAATAATTATATAAATGAAGATAAACGAAAAAACAGCGATAAACCTCGACCTTAAAACCATCGGCATAATTTGTGCAATGGTTGTTTCAGTATCAAGCACATATTTCACATTAAAAGCTGACATTGACGCTAACAAACAAGCGCTTGAAAATGGCAATTGGGTTTCTGCTACCGAATATGATTTAAAAGACAAATTAGTGCGAAACACGGTGTTATCTAATAGCGAAAAATTGGACGCAATTGAAGACAAATTGAACACAATTGACGAAAGAATTTATAATTTAAATAAGTGATTATGAAACTTGATGTTCTTTTAATGTTATTACTTGCGTTATTATTTTTTGGTTATGGTCTTTGCTTTGGACAGGTTTCTGTGATTCACTTTAATAGTGAATGGAATGCGCAAAATGATTTTGACATTACTACACTAAAAGATTGTGAAAAGGAAAATATTACAATATGCCACAACCCCAAAAAACAAGAAGAACATTCAATTGTTTCAGTTCCTACAATCATCGTATTTGACGATGGTGAAGAAAAAATGAGATTTGAAGCTAATATAATGATGGAACTTGAAGCAACAAAAAAAGATATACAGAAAGAAATTGACAAAATAATGTTAGAAAAATTTGAATAATGAAATTATCTGAAAACTTTTACTTGTCTGAATTTGTTAGAAGTGCAACAGCAGAACGTCTTGGTATTAACAACAAACCGGACAACCACGACATTAAAAACATGATCGATTTATGTGATAATGTTTTACAACCTGTTCGTGATACTATTGGCGCAATCAGAATAACGTCAGGATTCAGACACCCTGACTTGTCTGTTGCAATTGGATCAAGTAAACGCAGTCAACATTGTTCAGGAATGGCAAGTGATATTCAGTATCATAAAAACGGAATAATGAACAACAAATTATTAATGGACACAATAATTCAAAACTGTGAGTTTGACCAATTAATAGAAGAATTTAATTTTTCATGGATTCATGTTTCATTTTGTTGTGGAAACAACAGGAATCAAATTTTAAAGGCATACAAAGACAAAGACAACAAAACACAATACGTTGATATAACACATAACTATAAAGCAATATGAATTTTTTAAATCAATTATTTGGCAACTTGAACGTGGATGTTAACAACCTCGTTGATAACTTAACAACAACGAAAGAAGAAAAGCAAGAATTAAAAATTAAATTTGAATCATTGTTCTTAGAAGCTAGGGCAAAGGCAGAAGAACAAATTACAAGAAGGTGGGAATCTGATAATAAAGCTGGTTGGCTTCCTGCAAACATCAGACCTTTAACATTAGCTTTTTTAGTGGTTTCAACCATTATATTAATTTTTATTGAAGGTGGTGTCATAAGTTTTTCCGTCAAGGAAAATTGGATTGACCTTTTACAGCTTACTTTAATTACGGTGATTGGTGCTTACTTTGGTGGGCGGAGTATTGAAAAAGTAAAAAGAAAATAAAAGACAAAAGAACATACCGTTTGAGATTAACAAAGTCAGAACATGACAGGGTTAAAGATTCAAGACAAAATGGTGATGAAATAATTTTGTGCATCAGCGACTTGCATATTCCGTATCACCATGAAGACAGTATTCGTTTTCTTAGAGCTGTCAAAGAACATTACAATATACAAGATAAAAACCCAAACCATCACATTTTTAATGTTGGTGATGAGGCGGACTTTCACGGAATTTCTATGCACGATTCTGAAACATCACTTCCAACACAACATAATGAAACCCTTAAAGCGCGTAAGGTGTTTAAGGAACTAGAAGCACTTTTTCCTGAAATGACACTTGTTCATTCAAATCATGGATCAATGTTGTATAGACGCGGAAAAAAGCACGGAATTCCAAATTATATGTTAAGAGATTACAATGAAGTTTTGGGTGTTGGTGATGGCTGGAATTGGTTTCCTGACTATAAATTTCAAATGAATAATGGACAATGGCTATTTATGACACACGGAATGAAAAAGAACGGATTGGCACTTGCGAAAGAAATGGGGATGTGCGTTGTGCAAGGTCATTATCACACAACTTTTGAAATAAATTACACATCTTCACCTTTGTCGCTTTCATGGAATATGGCAGTTGGATGTCTTATAGATGACCACAGCTTAGCGTTTGCGTATAATAAGGTTAATTCTGCAAGAGTTATTTTGGGTTGTGGAATAATTATAAATGGACAACCAAAACTGCTTCCAATGGTTCTTGAAAAAGGTGGACGTTGGAATGGTGTGGTAAATTAACTATATTTGTTAACGAAACTAAAATATATGAGCAAACATATTTATAGTGAGAATTTAAAACTCGGTGCATATTATACATATGATAAAAACAACAATAAAGTTTACGATTTAAAAAGTATGCGACAAGATTTTAAAGAACTAATAAAAAAATTGAAAAAATAGAAGACACCTGTGTAGGTTTTAAATATCGTCTTCAACCTGCAAATTGAGTTCAGCAGGTGTCTTCTATTCTCCTTTTGTTAATAATTCTGTTAACAACGCAAAACCCTTCTTTTTGATTATATGGATTTTTTTTCTTATATTTGTTGTGAAAATAACTTAAAAATAGAGAAAAAATTATGAAACAATTTTATTGGAATAAAGAAACATTGAACCACTTCAAAAGCAATTTTAAAACAAAAAAAGAATGTTTGATTGAAGTTAAAAAATTTGTCAAAAATTCTTGTGATTTGGAACAAGGTGAAACCATACAAGATTTGGTTAATGACTTAATGTTTCAAATTTACAACTAATTAATAACTTAAAAAATAGAGAAAAAATGAAAAAATCAATTTTTGAAAACAGCAAACTAGAACTAACATGTGTAGAAAGTGATATGGTAAAAAGTGCGTTAGAGTCACACAAAGAACGGTTTAACAAATGGATTAATGGAAAAATAGATGAAAAAGACAAACAATCAGCAATTAGATATGTTTCTGACTTGGATAGTATTATAAATAAATTAAAATAATTATGGAATTACACGTTAAACACTTTGACACAGACCATTATGAGGGGTTAAAAATTGCTGTTGAGTTTGAGAAAAATAACCCTGATTATAAACTAATAAATAGCAGGATAGATTCAACTTGGTATTTTGAAAAATTAATTAAAAATGACTAGAAGTGATTGTTGTAATAGCCCATGTAATAAAGATTACATGATCTGCAGAGATTGTGGTGAACATTGTGATGTTTATAATGAAGAAAATGCAGAAGTAAAAGAATTTAGAATTGACGGTAAAGGTTATTTTGGCGGTGCTGTAAAGCAAGATTCCATCATTCCTTACCTAGACGTATGCGACATTGAATATGGTAGCGGTTATATTAAATTTAAAGGAACAGAAACTCAGCTTGATAATTTCTTAATTGAACTCGGAAAGAATCAAATGTATTTCAAAGCAATTGGAGTTCATACAATAAAATAAAACTATGATGAGATATAAAAATTTACATGACATAGACACTTTTTCTTGTCATGATGGTGAGGTTATGTTGTCAGGAAAAGATGAAGAAGGTGATCCGTTTACAATTGTGATTCCAGCTTATGAATTTTATGAATGGATTGACATGGATTACATCAGAGAAAAATTAATTGAACATATAAAAGGGAAAAAGAAATGAAATTATTAGAATTTGTAAAAACAGGAAAACAATACACATCAAAACATGGTGGTAAATGGTTTCACATATATTTCAAAGATGAAAATAAAAGCTACAGAACAGCTTTGTTTGATAATATGAGGAACTTTAGCAATTGGCAAAACATTATAGATAACGCAGAAAGAGGGGATTTCATAGACAACCTTAGAATGAAAATTTACAAAGGCAAAGAAATTGTTGATGCAGATAGTATGCCAAAATTAATCACAAAAGAATTTATGCAAGAAGTTCAAGACTGTTTGTATGAAGACTAAAAAATAATTATATTTAAACAAAAACAGACATGGAAACTAAAAAAGATATTTTAAATAGATTATATATAGAAAATAATCTAACAAACGAAGATGTATTTTCGCATCAGCACTATAAAATTATTACTCGAGCAGGTATCGAGAAGATTATGGCTAATAATAAGATAGAAATTGAATATGATGTTATTAAATGTGAAGATAATTTTGCTTGTGTTAAGGCACGAGCAAAATATGGTGATAAAAAAGTAGAAACATTTGGTAGTGCTAAAAAGGGAACTAGTTATCAAGATGGAAACACTAGTAGTTGGTATGTAATGGAAATGGCAGAAAAACGTAGTATGAGTAGAGCGTGTCTTAAGCTCGTCGGTCTATCAGCTTTAGGACATTTTGGCGAAGATGAAAGTGAACAATTTAAAAGAAGTAATAATCAATAAATAATTAAATATGTATAAAATTAGAGGTGAAATAACCAATTTAGAAGATGAAAACATAAGCACACAGAAAGGTGATTATGTTAAAAAACTAATAACTATTCAAGAAGCTGAAACAGGTTTTGACCATGTTCAGCAATTTGAGATATTTGGCAAAGAAAAAATTGATGTTATAGAAACTAACAGACAATTGTCAACAGGTCAATATGTTAATATAGATTTTTATATAAAAAGTAGAGAATATAATGGTAAATTCTACAATACATTAATGATAAAAGGAGTAAAAATAGAGGATTCCGCTACAAGATTAAGCGAAGAATCAATGCCATTTAGTTAATTTTTATGCCCTCTTGCATGCCTGACCTGTTATTTTTTCTCTATTTTACAGGCATGTGAGGGGGTTTTTTATAAAATAGAGAATATGAAAAAAACTTATTTCAATCACGATAGTTCTGCAAGAACGGATTTGCGTATAATCAAACTTAGATCAAAATTAGGATATGAAGGTTATGGCGTTTTTTGGGCTTTGTTAGAATTATTGTTCACAGAAGAAAACAAACTTTGCGTAGATGATTATAGTGAAATTGCATTTGGTTTGCAGTGTGATACCAAAATACTCAAACAAGTTATTGAAGACTTTGATTTATTTACCGTAGAAGACAAATGCTTTTATTCTAAACGATTAAATAAACAAATAGAAGAAATCAATGCCAAGTCAAATAAAGCTAAAGAGAACGCTTCTAAAAGGTGGAAAAATGCAGTTGCAAAGCAAACGGATAGCGGTCGCAATGCTAGTAAAGTAGAAGTAGAAGCAAAAGCAAAAGTAAAGAAAAGTAATTATTATAATGATATTTCTTTTCCTGACTATTATGATATACATTATGCTAAAAGAATTGAACAAGATGTAAACAAGACTAAAGAATACCACGATCATTTAAGAAGTATTGGTTATATACAACAAAGAAACAATTACAATGGTGAAACTAAATGGGTTAAGAAATGAAAGAATACCAATTACAAAAATCAATATGCAAATATTTAGATTTGAGCAACATTCTTTATTGCGGTTCAATGGGTGGCAATTACCAGCCACACGTTTCTGTTAGAATGCGTGCAAAAAACTCCGGATATAAACGCGGATTTCCTGACTTATTTATATATGAACCGCGTGGCGAATATCACGGGTTAGCAATTGAATTAAAAGTTGGATATAATAAACCAACGAAAGAGCAATTAGAATGGATTGAGCAATTAAACAAAAGAAAATATAAAGCTGTTGTTTGTCGTGGTATAGATGAAACATTATTTGAAATACAAAATTATCTGAGTTTATGAAAATAAAACCAACATTTTTTAACACAAGAAAAGACAGAATATATCATGAACACAACGATATTAACAATTGGTTGTTCACAATAATCTACAAACAAGACAAGGAATGTAAAGAACAAAATTATATATTGCGGGATATAAAGCAAGACAAAAGTGTATTGAATAATATATATAAAAAAATACACAATGCTTTTGATGTTGTTGAAATACATACAAGTATATTATCCAAAACAGAATATGAAATGCTTAAAAATATCGAAACACCAACAATAAACCATGTCCAAATTAGACAAATATCTGTCCAAGAATTACAAAAAGCTGAAAGAAGTTTCGGACAAAATAACGAGTTGCAAATATGTTGATAGTGATGATTTGCTACACGATACTATTTTGGCTCTGTATGATAGTGATGAAGAAAAAATAAACAAGCTAATTGATAAAAATGAATTAATTTTTTGGATTGCAAGAATTATGGTAAATCAGTATCACAGTAAAACATCACCTTTCTTTAAAAAATACCGCAAGTATTATAAAAACATTGATGAAAGATTTACATTAGGCACATGGCAAGATCAGTATATAAATAACACCCCCGACAGAATCCACAGGATAATTCAAGAAGATGGCATTCAAGCTAAGAAACAGTTTGAAAAAGACTTAAAAAAGATAAATAAAAAGCTAAAAGAAATTCATTGGTTTGATTCAGAATGCTTTCGCATATATACAACAACAGGAATGTCATTGAATGAATTTTCAAAACAGTGTGGCATTAATAGAAACACACTTTATAAATCAATAGTAAAAGTAAAAAAGATATTCAATGAGCAAAAGTAAAGGAATTGGTGATGACATAAAAAAGTTCACAGACAAAACAGGACTTTCAAAATTAGTGAAAAAAATCTTTGGAGATTCGTGTGGGTGTTCTGAGCGTCAAGAAAAGTTGAATAAATTATATCCAAACTTCAAGAACATCAGAGCATTTACAAAAGATGAAAAAGAAATATATGAACAGGTTATGCCACAAATAGATAACACTAGCAGAATAACACAAGAACAAAAACATATTCTTGGAAAACTATACAAAAGTGTTTTTGACGCAAACGCTTCATGGTCAAGTTGTGGATCATGCAACAAAAAAACATTAGACAACATGAGAAAGATTTACGAAAAAAGTTGTGATATATGAAAAAAAAAGGACAAGTGTTTAGGTTCTGTTGTGGTTGCAGTAGAATGACGTTGATGTTAGAACATGATGGTTGTTATTTTTGCGGTAGCAAATTTGTAGTTGCAAGTAAAACAGATGACTTTAACATTAGAAAAAAGAAACATGCAGAAGCACACTAAAGTATATTTTGATTTTTTTGATTATGGAATGGAAGATTTTATTCCGTGTGAAATGTGCGGTTCAAAAGCTACGGACGTTCATCACTTAACTAAAAGGTCAAAAATTGGAAGCAAACAGGAACGGGATTACATTGAAAATTTAATTGGTCTTTGTCGCGATTGCCACAATAAAGCCGAGAATGACAATATGTTTAATATGTTTGCACGAATAAAACATTTAGAAAATATTTGTTTTCAAGTATATGCAATGATTGACTTAAAAAAAAAACTAAATGAAAATAGAAAAAATACAAATAAATAAATTAAAACCAGCTACTTACAATCCAAGACAAATAAGCACAAAGCAATATAAGGATTTAAAAGAATCAATTGAAAAATTTTCTTTAGTTGATCCAATTATTATCAACAAAGATTTGACGGTTATTGGCGGACACCAACGACTGAAAGTGTGCAAAGAATTAAAGCATGTTGAAATAGATTGTGTAGTGTTAGATTTAAGCAAAGAAGAAGAAAGAGAATTGAACATTAGATTAAACAAGTCGGGTGGCGAATTTGACATGGATATACTTGCAAATGAATTTGACATTGAAAACTTAGTGGATTGGGGTTTTAAGCATGTGGAACTTGGATTGAACATTGATAAAATAGATGAAAACTATACAAGAAAAATAAAGACACCACACTATGAACCAAAAAACATAAAGCCGGAATTGTCAAAACTTGTAGATGAAAGAAAACAAAAAGAACTTCTAAACAAAATACACAAATCTAATGTTGACAAGGAAACCAAAGAGTTTTTAATAAAAGCATCACAAAGACATTTGGTGTTTAATTACAGCAACATTGCTGACTTTTATTCACATTCAGATAGTGAAACAAAAGAACTAATGGAACAGTCTGCGTTGGTGATTATAGACTTTGATGATGCAATCCAAAATGGTTATGTGGAATTGTCCAACGATTTAAGAAAATTATTTGATGAAGAAAATTGATAATTTCTGTATTTTTATTTTAACACACGGCAGACCGGAAAAGGTCATTACATATAAAACCCTAAAAAAAGCCGGATATAATGGTGATGTATATATAGTTATTGACAATGAAGATGATACAAGTGAACAGTATTATGAAAAGTATGGCGACAAAGTTTTAATGTTTAATAAACTAGAAGTGTCAAAAACTTTTGATGAAGCAGATAATTTTGACAACAGAAAGTCCATTGTATATGCTAGAAACTCTTGTTTTGATTTAGCTAAAAAACTGAAATACAAATACTTTATGCAATTAGATGACGATTACAGTGCGTTTGAATACAGGGTTTACAATAGTTCTAAATGTAAACCAAAGAAAATAAAAAAGAACTTAAACTATTTACTTGAATTGCTATTAACATTTTATAAAAAAACACCTGCAAAAAGCATTGCAATAGCACAAGGGGGTGATTTTATTGGTGGAAATCAGAATGCAAATGCTAAAAACCCCACACTAAAAAGAAAAGCAATGAACACTTTTATTTGCTCAACCGAAAGACCTTTTAAATTTGTTGGTAGAATTAATGAAGATGTTAACACATACACACACAAAGCAAGTGTTGGCGACTTATTTTTTACAATACCTTTTGCAAGTATAGTTCAACAAACAACGCAATCAAATAGTGGTGGAATGACTGACATATACATGGATCAAGGAACTTATGTGAAAAGCTTTTATTCAGTAATTTTTCACCCCTCATCAGTAAAGGTGGGAACAATGGGTGATACAAAGAAACGACTGCACCACAAAGTGAGTTGGAACAATACAGCACCAAAAATAATCAGTGATAAATATCGGTATAAAAACGGAAACAATGAATAAATTTCCAAATAAAGCAACACAGTTTAGTTCTACTAACCAACCAAAAAAGAATGGAAGACCAAAAGGACGCAGAAATGTAGCTACTGTATTAAAGGAATTACTATCTACACAAGATGAAAACATGGGTGGTCTTGGTGATTTTGGTTCACCCATTGCAAAGATGTTGATAAAAATTGCGTTCAGTAATGATTCTAATAACAATGAAAAGCTAAAAGCTATAAAAGAAATACTTGACAGGATTGAAGGATTGCCGGATCAAAACCTTAATGTTTCTGCAAGCCCGCCTTCATGGATAAATGACAGTGATGTTCTAGGTGGCGAAGTATATGATGACTATGAAGATGAAACAAGCTAAACCATATTATGATGTAAAAAATTCAAGCAAAAGAATATGTGTGTTGCAGGGTGGAACAAGAAGTGGAAAAACGTATTCAATAATTCTTGCATTGATTGAGTTTGCATACAAAAACAAAGGCAAAGGTTTGTATATTACAATAGCAAGAAAGACGTTTCCATCATTGCGTGGCACTTCAATGCGAGATTTCTTTGACATTCTAAAAAGCGAAAACCTATACAGTGAAGCAAATCACAACAAATCAAGTGCATTATACGAACTCTACGGCAACATCTTTGAATTTATAAGTGTCGATCAACCTGCGCGTGTTCGTGGTCGCAAACGTGATGTTCTCTTTTTGAATGAGTGCAATGAGTTTTCATTTGACGAATACACACAATTAGCATTGCGGACAACATACAAGATAATAAT
>TARA_R100001463_G_scaffold41335_3_pt1 | contig 10203 bp, 8 predicted proteins | sample TARA_R100001463 | Tara Oceans TARA_R100001463 (sample SAMEA2622242) | marine metagenome | biome: marine biome (ENVO:00000447); feature: deep chlorophyll maximum layer (ENVO:xxxxxxxx); material: "saline water (ENVO:00002010), including plankton (ENVO:xxxxxxxx)" | depth 40 m
AACCGAGAAGGTGAACTTGTTGATATAGGTATGTCAAGAGGACAAGGTGTTAATAATCCTACTGATAAAATAGCAGTAAATAGACTTGGTATCCCTGCAAATATAACTGAAAATTGGGATTGGGAACATATAGGACAGTTTGATGATGAAAAAATAAAATTCTTAAAAAATATAAAAACAGGAAAAATAATCAAAGTTGATTGGAGTAATATGATGATACCTTGTGATGTTTTTCCTGAGATATATGGGCCATACGAAATTTCAGAAGAAGAATTTGAGAAATATTAAATTAATTCTTAACTATTTATATATAATTAGTATGGAGAAACATTATGGCTATTTCTAAAGAAGATACAGCCCGGTCATATAAAGGAACTGTGATTGGCGACAACATGGTCGTCAGTTTAAATTTAAAGTGGTTGATACAAATCATATCTCTGTGTGCAATGTTAGTTTATTCTTATTATAGAATAGAAATGAGAATAATTGATTTGGAAGAAAAATTTACAACGGCTGATACACACATAGAAGATTTGTTATCAAAACATGAAGCAATTGAATCTGCAAAACGAGTAGCACTTGAAGAGCAAATAAAATTTTATGAAAAAGAATTTAATATCAATCCATTAAGTTGGGGTAAGAAGAAGAGGAAAAAATGATTAAGTTAAAAGAACTATTAGAACTTCGTAATATGGTATATAGTGAATCTATAAAACCAAAGCACGAAAAGAAGATGAACCAAAAACTTACAATTTGGAATGAGAACTTAGTTCTACCAAAAAGGATTCCACCTGAAAATGATTCTAACGAAACATTAGGTGAAGTAAAGTATTTATCAAAAATAAAACTAAATAATGATATAGTAAAAAGTGGTGATGATGTTAAAGAAAACTTTTTACCTTTAATTGAAAAATACAATCTTAGGGTTACTGAAGAGGGATTATCAACGATAATCAAACAAAGTACTAAATTCATTATGGAACTTAAATATCATTACAATAGACCAAGACCATATCAAGTTGCAGAGTTCTATGGTATTGATTTAAATGGTACTGAATTAGATAGTATGAAAACACCATCATTTCCAAGTGGACATGCAGTTCAAGGATATATGATTGGTGAGTATTTAGCAAAAGTAGACCCAACACATTCTAATGAATATAGACAAGTTGGTGAAGATATAGCACAATCAAGATTGGTGGCAAAAGCTCACTATCCATCTGATAAGGCCTACGGAAAGGAACTTGCTAAATTTCTTGTAAATAGTATGAAAAAAATATGATAACATTAAAAGAAATATATCAATTAGATGAGAGAGCTGATTTCCAATTCATTGCACAACAATTAATAGAATACTATGGTTTAAAATCTAAAGTAAAATTTGGTGTAGGTAGAAATGATGCTGAATATGATTGGGATAAAGATATAATAAAACTACGAAGAAGTTATCCAAGTGTCAAGGAATTTATTGTATCAGTATTACATGAAATACATCATGCTGACCAAGTAAGAAAGTATGGTAGAAAAAGATTCTTAAAGAAATATGCACAGGCAAGTCAGATGGCTATAGTTAAAGGTTTTGATAGATATGATGATAATAAATGGGAAAGAAAAGCTGAAAATTGGGCACAACAGGAATATCGCAAAAAATGGAAAAATAAATTCTAATTTTTTGTACTCCTTCTGATATATATTATTAACTATAGTTATGAATTCAATAAAGGTTCTAAGAAAAATCCAACCTTATTTTTCTCTGAAAAAAATACGCACATTAGACAATAAAAATTACATTCTGAGAGATTAAATATATATTTATTATTAAATAAGCATTAAAGCAAAAGCAAAAAGCAAAAGCATTAAAGCAAAAGCAAACTTTAAAAAAAAGGTTTTTTATGAAAACTCGTTCAGCAAAGAACAAAGGAAAAAGATTACAAAATTCAGTACGAGATATTCTTCTCGAAACATTCACACAATTAGAACAAGATGATATTAAATCCACTACAATGGGAGAGAGTGGTGAGGATATACAATTATCACCAGCAGCTCGTAAACTCATCCCTTACGCATTCGAATGTAAAAACCAAGAAAAATTAAATATATGGAGTTCATTAGAACAGGCCGAATCAAATGCAGAGAAAGGAAAACCAGTCTTAGTATTCAAAAGGAATAGAAGTAAGACATATGCGGTTTTAGAGATTGATGATTTTATCGATTTAATTAAATGAGTATAATAACCAAATTAGAAGATGGTACAGAAGTAGATGATACATATGTAACAAGTATTGATTCCATTATGATATTAAAAGAACTAATAGGTGATGATAAAGTATTTGATGAGAATCGTGAGTTTACAGAGTATGGTAAAAATAGATTAAAAGAGTTGCAGAAAAAATGGTGTTTGGAAAATCAAAAGGATAATTATTATTAGTAATGAGTCAATTAGTTATAAACATATTAGATAAGGCCTTGAAATCAAAAGGTCAATCATTAAAGAAAACCAACGAGTATATGTGGTGGAGTCCATTCATACAACATCATAAACCAAAACTACAAGTTAATATTCAGACTGGTAAGTGGCATTGTTGGGTTTCTAATCAAGGTGGACATAATCACTTTCAGTTATTAAAGGCTCTTGGAGCTGATAGAAGTTTATTCAAAGAGATGAGTGATGCTGTGGGTTCCACTTATTACACTACAGAAAAAAATAAAGATGATAAACAAATAATACTAAATCTTCCAAAGGAAGCAAAACCATTGTGGAATGGTGGTGATTCACTTCAGAAACTACATGCATTGAAGTTCGTTATGGAGAGAGGATTAGATATGAGTGATATTATCAGATATAACTTACATTATTGTTTAAGTGGTATATATCAGAATAGAATACTTATACCATCTTATGATAGTAATGGACAATTAAATTATTTCGTTGGAAGAGATTTTTATAAGAGTACCATGAAGTACAAAAACCCACCCGTACCTAAAGATGTTATCGGATTCGATTTATATGTGAATTGGGATGAACCGATTATTCTTTGTGAGGGCGTGTTTGATGCAATGGCTATTAAAAATAATTCCATACCTTTGTTTGGTAAGACTATATTACCTAAACTTTCGGATAAGATTATCAAGAAGAGAGTATCCCATGTAACCATTTGTTTGGATGATGATGCGTTTAAAGATTCTATAGAGATGGCATCTAAATTTATGGATAATGGGATTTCGGTTAACTTTGTCAAACTTCAAGGTAAAGACCCAAGTGATTTGGGATATAAGAATATGATAACACATTTAAACACTTCAACGGAAGTAAACTTTAAAGAACTAATGAGGATGAAAATCTATGGTAATAGATAAAGTAAAAGTACCGTTTAGAAAACTAAAACATATACATCACATAAGTGATATACAGATTAGGAACTTAAAACGACACAAAGAATATGAACAAGTATTTGAGGGATTATATGAAGAAGTAAGAAAGAATCCTAACAATGCTATCTCTTATATCGGTGGAGATATAGCTCACTCTAAATGTGAAATGTCACCAGAGTTAGTTGACCAATTATCAAGGTTATTTAAGAACTTGGCAGATATCTGTCCATTAGTTATTATTGCTGGTAATCACGATTGTAATCTAAACAATCTAAATCGTATGGATGTATTAACACCAATCGTAGAAAACCTAAATCATCCTAATCTACACTATCTAAAAAGAACAGGTGTTTACACTTGTGCTGATACAGATTTAATTGTGTGGGATGTGTGGGATAAAGAAGAAGATTATATTAAAGCAAAAGATGTAGAGGGTGATAGAAAGAAAGTTGTATTGTTTCATGGTACGGTTGATAGGAGTGAAACTGATTTAGGATTCAAGTTACCATCTAAAGTAAAGATGAGTATGTTTGATGGATATGATTTAGGATTACTTGGTGATATTCATAAAAGACAACATTTGAATAAAGAAGAAACTATTTCTTATTGTGGTTCATTAGTTCAACAGAATCATGGTGAGGATATTGGTAAAGGTTATTTACTATGGGATATGGAAACTCTTAAATCTAAATACATTGAGATACCAAATGAGTATGGTTATTACACAATCAACATTGATAATGGTAAGTTACCTAAACTACCAGATTTTCCAGCAAAACCAAGAATTCGTGTACGAGTAAGTAATACAAAACCATCACAATTAAAGAAGTTAATGGTAGAGTTACAGAAAACAGCTAACATTCAAGAATCAGTTATTACAAAAGTAGATGGATTAAGTACTGATAAGATTCGTGATAAAAAAATTAATATAGGTGATGTAAATAATCCTGATTATCAATATGATTTAGTTAGTGAGTATTTAAAAAACAATTATATTGTTGATGATGATACTATGATTAAGATTAAGGATATCTTAAAGGAATTAAATAGTGTAGTACCAGAAGCAGATATTAAAAGAAACATTAGTTGGAAGTTAAAGAAGTTTGAGTTCAGTAATCTATTCAGTTATGGTGAGGATAATGTAGTTGATTTCACTAAACTAAATGGTATGATTGGATTGTTTGCTCCTAATGCTAGTGGTAAATCTGCATTGTTAGATGCATTATGTTTTAATTTATTTGATATTAGTTCTCGTGCTTATAAGGCAGATAACATTATTAATAAAGCAAAGAATACATTACATTGTATAGTAAACTTTGAGATAGATGGTGTGGATTACTTTATCGAAAAGAAAGGTAAGAAGAACCTAAGAACAGGCCATGTTAAAGTTGATATTGATTTTTGGATGGTAGATGATACAGGTGAACATATTAGTTTAAATGGAGACCAAAGAAGAACCACACAGAAGAACATACAAAGGGTTATTGGTAACTACGAAGATTTCATATTAACATCAATGAGTTCACAAAATAACTCTACAGTCTTTATTGATAAAACACAGAAAGAACGAAAAGAGTTATTATCTCAATTTATGGGATTAAAGATATTTGATACATTATGGCAACAAGCATCTGAAGATATCAGAGAAGTAAGTACACTTCTAAATGATTTTAAGAAAGCTGATTATGATTCAGAACTTGCAAATATTACAAATGAATTAATTCTACTTGAATCTAAACAAAAAGATTTTAAAAAGGATGAAAGAGAATTAAAGAAAGAATATAAAAAAATAACTATAAATATTCAAGACCAATCTAAACGATTAAAACCTGTAGATGATAATTTGAAGAGTATAGAGGTATTGGAAAAGGAACACTCTAAATTAACAACATTATCAGACAATGTCAAGGAAAAACTTGCAGAATATGAAACAGAACAATATGATTTTGAAAGAGCAGTTCAAGAGATTGAAAATAAGATTGTTATATATCAACAAGATGGTGTTGAAGAGAATTACTACAAGTTAGAGAAGCTTGAAGAAGAGAGAGATTTGTTTCAAATAGAATTGGATAAACTAAAAGCAGATGTAAGAGTTAAATTAGATAAGATTGATAAACTCGGTAATTTAACACATGATGAGGATTGTAAACATTGTATGAGTAATCCATTCACATTAGATGCTATTGAAACTAAGAAGAATCTTGAAAAGGATAAAACTCTTGCACAAGAGTATGTACAAAAGAAACAAGAGATGGAAGATGAGATACAGAAACATTTCAAGGTTCGTGCATTCAAAAAGGATTTAGATGAGTTACAAGATAAGTTAAATGAGAAACAAAGATATCAAGATAACATTATATCTAATATAAACATCACAAAAGAAAAACAAAATAATATTACTACACAATTCAATCTTATTACAAGTGAGATGGAAAGAGCGAAATCTCAAGAACAGAATGTAGTGTTCAATGAACAGATATTACAAGAGATTGATAACTTAGAAAATCATCAAACTGATTTGGATTATCAATTGGGTGTAGTTGGTAAAAAGATTACAACATTACATGGTGAGATACAAGTTCATAAAACTAATGAAAAACAAATCAATGATAATATTGATAAGGTTGCAGAACTTGAGGATTCACATCAGGCATATCAATATCTATTAGAAGCTATTAAACGAGATGGTGTTCCTTATGATTTAATCAGTAAATCACTACCAACCGTTGAGGGTGCTGTAAATGATATTCTTGCACAGATAGTTGATTTTAGTATTGTGTTTAATATGGATGGTAAACAAATAGATACTCATATCGTTTATGATGATGATAGAGTATGGCCATTAGAATTATCAAGTGGTATGGAACGATTCATTAGTTCTCTTGCAATAAGAGTTGGTTTAATGAATGTTAGTAATTTACCACGAAGTAACTTCCTTGCTATTGACGAGGGTTGGGGAACAATGGATAGTGAAAACTTAAATTCAGTTTCACAATTATTCCAATATCTGAAATCAGAGTTTCAGTTTAGTTTAGTTGTTTCTCACATTGAATCGATGAGAGATTTTGTAGATACCTTGTTAGAAATCAAAAAGGTAAGCGGTAGTTCATCTGTTAGGTTTAGTAGGGATTGATGACATCTTAGGTTTACCGACCTTTATCTTATTCAACATCTGATTTATATAAGCTGAACAAGAAGTTCGGTTGTCTTTACAATGTACTTTGAACCACATCATTAAATCTTCGTCTAATGTGAAGTTATATCTTTTTTTCATATTATACTCACTTTATACACACTCTATACATATAAATAAGTATTAAAATATAAAATTTTAATATTTATAGTAGACACCAAATATCGGAAACATCTTAAATGGCAATATTAAAACGAATCAACAAATATCAAGGATTGAAGGACATTGATGTTTTAGTAGATGAGAAAGGATTAAGTTCTCAGTACTTTAATATCACACAAGTTCCTACATCTTTTCCACAAGGAAGGTCTACCTTTATAATCGGTGGTTCGCCTTTCTTAAAAAATAATGTAGAACTTAAAATAGAGATATTAGATTCTAAGGGTAAGACTGTTTATACAGAACCTATTACAAATTATCTTGAAGGTGATGGTAGAAGAGTAAGTGTAGAAATATATAACGATACATCACCTGGTGATTGTTTCTTATATGTTGTAGGTGAATTAAAAGATAATTACAAAAGTGTTTCTGCTCTTAATGAAAGTGTAGAAGATATTACCGACCAAATGCCTGAGATGGAATTTGATGCATTTGATGGAAGTACTCAAGATGTACCATCAGAGTTTCAAGGTGTTTATAATGTACGATATTCAAGACCTATTAGTATCAGTACAACAATTCCAAATAGTGAACCGATATTATTTTATAACCAACCAAGAGTTACAGTATCTGAAATATTAAAAGGATATGTAGTAGAGGTTCCTGTATCATCATCAGTACAGATAACAGGAAGTGCAGAATTTAAACCACAACCAAATTTACAACCTTTACCACCTGTACCTGAACCAGACCCAAATGGGTTTCCAATTATTGATACAAGTACAAGAGAAGATGTTGGTAAATCATTAGAAATATTTAAGAATCGCAGAAGTTCTAAAATAGAACCATTAAGATTCAGTAACTTTAAATCTCGTGGAAGAATCATGAGAAGAAGTTCACCTGAGATAGATAGAAATGAAATTATAATAGATTCATTAGAAACAGGTGAGGGAGTTGATGCAGATAAAGCTTCAAGTCAATTTGTTGGTGGTAATATTACAATTAATAATCCAAAAGTTGATTTTAGTAAACTACCTGGTGATGAGAGTAGATATACGATACCTGATAAATACGAATCACAAATATCTAAAGTAAAGAATGAAAAAACAATTGTTCCTTTAGATGATTTTTTAATTACAGATAATGAAACAGGTGAAAGAATACCAATTGATATCAAACCTAATACAGAGGTTACGATGTCTTATGTTCCTACACCAGACCCTTCAATAAGTACAACACACTTCAGAGCATTCGCAGATATAACTCTTGGTAACTTAACCACATTTAGTGGTGATGTTTATAAGGCTAAGATTTCTGCTAGAAGTAGAGGAACACTTGGTGATTTTGAAACATTATATGATTCAACAATTGAAGCACCAACTGTTTTAATAGATACATTCAGTCCAACAGGATTTAAAAATGTAGGTTACTTTTATACGGGTTCAATCATATCTGATTATTGGGATGTTTCAAATGGAACGGCAACTATAGATAATAGTAAGATGATTGATTCGGTATTGATTAGTGGTTCGAATCAAGGATTTACACCAGGTGTTGGTGATAGTACAAGTGGGCCAGTAACGAGTGATAGAAATGCAGTTATATTTGCTACATCACAAAGTTACGATTTAGAAAAGAATGTACCATATACGGTTTCATTCGATGCCTATTATTACACAGGCCCAAAACAAATGTCCCAAGATGGTGGAGTACAACAACATGCTGAGTTAGAAGTTATTGTAAGTGGTTCTGCAAGATTAGGAAATACAAATGAAGATTATTCATTAGGTAAGGTAGAAGTTCCAACCAATACCACAGAGGGTGAAATAAAAGGAATACATAATACCTTTGTATCATCCACAACAGGAGACCCTAAACTACGATTAAAATTTAAAGCAACTGCTGGTCAATGGATTATACATGATGTAGAAATAAAACCTTATAGTGAAACAAACTTTAATCCTGATTACTTCAGAACGATTCTACCGATGCCACATCCAATGCCTAAGAAACCTGATAGTTATGATTTCTTAGTAGAGTTCTTTGATGTAAATAATAATATTGCTGAAACCATTGTAGTTAAAGAAGAAGTACCTTTTGCTGGTGCTCCTATAAACATTGATGGTGATGGTAACTTACTTAGTGGTTCTATGTATCTTGGTAATACTGAGGGTAGTGGTATTGAGATGCATGGTGGTTCTGCTTATCTAAGAAGTATTGGATATGATGGGTTTGATAACACTATAGCAAGTGGTAGTGGTGGATTTTTAATATTTAGTGGTTCTGTTGGGGATAGATTAAATTCTTCTGAAGATTATCAAGGTGTTGGTTTAGAAATAGTTGATGCTCATGGAGCAACAAATAGATTTATGAAATTTAGAACAGACCCGAGTACATTCCAAGTACAAACGGATGAGTTCTTTTTAGGTAGTACATCACAATTTGTTAGTGGTAGTAATGGTAACATAGAAATTAGTTCAAGTAATTTCCACTTATCACCTGATGGTGATGTTACTATGGCAGGTACGATTAGTGCAACTGCTGGTAACATTGGAGATTTCCAAATTGTAAATGGACAGATTAGTGGTAGTAACATTACTATGAATGCTACTCGTTCACAAATATTTAAAACAGACCAGGGTCCTGGTTCTGATACTTCAGCAGTTTTTGAAAACTTAAGAGATGAGTATTATATAGATTTTACACCAAGTGAAAGTATAGATAAAGTAAATAATTATCGACCTGGTTATTACATCAAGATGGGGCCAAACTTCATGGTGGATAAAGATGGTATCTTGATTGCAAGTGGTGCAACATTCGAGGGTAGTATTACAGCATCTGCTGGTTTAATTGGTGGGTTCACAACGGATTCACATTCGTTTAGTAGTAATAATATTTTTATTAGTGGTTCACCTGAAGTTGGTGGTATTGATGATTCTAAATATATGTTTATCAGTACATCAAAGTTTAATGTTAAACAAGATGGTAGTGTAACAGGTAGTGAATTTTTATTAGAGGGTGGTACAATTACTGATAATGTTACGATACTTGGTTCAGTATCTGCTAACTCTATTTTAACACCTGCTATAATTAATGGTAATCCATCAACAGAAGCAAATGCTTCATCATCTATATCATCAGAGGGATTTGCTAAGTTTGTTTCTGCTTCTATTGCTGGGTTTACTGTAAACACCGAAGAAATAAAATCATCGGATGAAAGCTTACGATTAAAATCAACAGGACAAATCACAGGTTCGAATGTATTATTTACTGGTGGTAAAATTGCAGCTTGGAGTATAAGTGGTAATAATATATCAAGTGATGGTGGTGGAATCAGATTAAATGGTAATGGAAATAGTGCAGAGATATCTGTAAACTCTCATACTTTTGGAAATGAAGGAATACAATTTGGTTTCAATAGTGGAGCTCCAAGATTTTATGCTGGTGATGGTTCAAATAATTTTTTAAGATACGATACGAGTAATGGTGTAAATATTAAAACAATTAAATTTGAATTAGATACACCTACACTTGAGATA